>OGTZ01000095.1_pt1 | contig 75713 bp, 60 predicted proteins | sample 1573651 | NCBI WGS metagenome assembly OGTZ01 (sample SAMEA2582160, study PRJEB24529) | metagenome | biome: Human gut stool | place: China | collected 2011 | reverse complement strand
AGCAAAGCTTTTCTCTTGATTTTTTAGAAAGAGGAACATTTACTGAATATCCCTATATAACGCCTTTGTAGATTAAGAATTTTATTTCCCTGAACACCTTGCAAGTTGAATGACAAATCTATCCCTTTATATGCAAATGAACTCATAAATCCATATGTAAACTTCGGCATATAATTGCCAACAATTGCGCGGTCATCATCCAAATCCATTTCACCATTTCCATCAACGTCTACAAATTTGAAATCACCGACTTTTGCATTTGAGAAGTGTGGATATGCATCTAGCTCTGCCTGATTTTTGAATACTCCATCCTGAACCAACAAAAAGTAATTGCCGATAGGCTGACCTACTTCTGTTTTAAAATATGCATGGCTAACGCCCGCAGATGTGATGATCGGAGCATCTTCGGGGCCAAGTTTAAGAACTTTGTTCCTATTGGCAGCAATATTAAAACTTGCATCCCATCTGAACCCACTCCAATTGTGATGGGTACCTATCGTAAATTCAACACCACGATTACGTACTTCACCAATATTCTTGCGCATATCTGAGAATCCCGTAATCTGAGGGATAGGTACGTCTAACAATAGATCGTAGGTGTTACTTTGATACATATCAAATTCAAATGTCAATCGTTCGTCAAATAAACCGATGTCTAATCCAACATTGTACATCCGAGTTTTTTCCCATCCTAAATCATCATTTGAAATCTGCGACGGACGCAAACCTGATACTAAACTACCTTCACCCGTGCCCAATACATATTGATTATATTTCAACATAGCAATATGTTCATAATTTCCAATACTAAAGTTACCGGATATACCATAACTAGCACGTAATTTCAGATTACTAACCCAAGGAAGATTTCTCATGAAATCTTCAGAAATGATACGCCATCCAACAGAGACTGACGGAAAATATCCCCAACGATTATTCTTCCCGAAACGAGACGAACCATCTGAACGTATAGCAGCACTCAATAAATATTTTCCTTTATAATCATATTGTGCCCGTGCCAAGAAAGAAGCCAATGCCCATGCCTGTGAATCTGCTCCACCTGTAGAAACAATTCCTCCGGCTACATTCTGCACTAAATCATTCACAAAATCCGTAGCTTGTACAGAATGCTTCTTCATCATATCTTTTTGAGCTGTAAATCCAATGATAGCATTTAAATTATGACCATTGAAGTTCTTTTGATAATTTAAAGTATTTTCTATAAGCCAGTTCAAATAGTACGTTCCACTGGATTTAGCTACGGGGTTTGATGGTGATTGAAAATACTTCTCTCCCTGTAACGGCAATTCGGACGAACGATAATACTCATTATAAAAATAATTATAATTAGTGGCAGCTGAAAACTTATACTTCAAACCTTTAATTATCTCCCACTGAAAATAGAAGTTACCTAATAAATTAGCATGAGTCACCTGATCTTTTGTCAGATTAGCCATTGCGACAGGATTTAAAACAGCATTATGCTGATAGTCAGTACCTATTTTCCAAAATCCGTTTCCCATATAATTATATGAACCGTCCTCATTATATACCGGCCATACAGGTGGCATCATTAATGCATTAATTACCACTCCTTTATTATTATCACTATCCACTCTGTCCTCTATCGAATAAGACGGTGAAAAATTAACACCTAATTCCACTTTATCACTTTTATAAGTGAAATTGAGACGAGCACCAAACCTTTCATAACCCGAATTCACAATGATACCCGATTGATTTAAATAGCTTCCAGAAATAAAGAATTTTGTCTTTTCTCCACCACCACTTATAGAAATGGAATGCTTTGTAATAGGAGCCGTACGATATAATGCATCTTGCCAATCTGTATTTGTTAGCCCTTTCTGTCCTTCTAAATATGGAAATAACTCAGGTGGAATCTTGTCGTAAGATTTTTTTCGTACTTCATTAGGGTCATCAGGACTAGCGTCAGGATAAGAGGTTAAATACGAACCATTATGCCCGTCACGTGCAAATGCTGCAAATTCATAAGCGTCTAACATATCTATCTTTTTTGAAAGCGTTTGAAAACCAACAGAACCATTATAACTAACTTTCGCTTTTCCACTCGCCCCTTTTTTGGTAGTAATCATTACAACACCATTTGCTCCACGTGAGCCATAAATTGCTGCCGAAGAAGCATCCTTTAATATTTCAATCGATTCCACATCATTCATATCAACAGTTTCCAAAGCACTTGAAGCTCTTTCCAATGGTACTCCATCCACCACATATAGCGGCTCTGCCCCTGCTGTAATAGTACCTGTACCTCTCACGCGAATAGTAGCACCACTGTTAGGTTTTCCAGAAGTCTGAGTTACTTGAACACCAGCCATTTTACCAACAATAGCCTGGTCAAATCCTGTAACAGGCATGTCTTTCAAGTCTTTCCCCCCTACTCTTGCAATGGAAGTAGTGACATCCTGCTTTCTCATGCTTCCATAACCTACTACTACAACTTCGTCAATCAACTTACTATCTTCTATCATGGTTATCTTTGAAAGTTTCTCATCAGTAACAGCAATGTCTATTGTCAAATATCCGATATAAGAAATAGTTAATAGCGATTTTTCCGGCACATCTGACAAAACAAATTTACCATCAAAGTCGGTAATTGTTCCTTGCGCTTCACCTTTAATTTGGACACTGGCTCCAATAATAGGAGTACCATTTTCGTCTACAACCGTTCCGGAAATTTTCTTTTTCTCTCCACTTTTTGATTGCTTTTGTTGGTTACTTTTAGAAATTACAATCATTTTATTCTGCAATTTATAAATCAAGCCTTCATCAAGAATTTTATCCAAGACATCATTTATCGAAGCATTTTTAAATGTTGCCGTAATCATCTTGTTCTCATTTACCTCGTCTGTTTTATAAATAACAGATAATCCAGTTTGTTTTTCCACTTCTTTCAATACCGTTTTCAAAGCTTCATTTTTAAATGTCTTACTCACTGTTTGACCATTTAAAATTACTGCAACAAAGCTCAATGAAACGAAAAGAAGTAACCGTAATAAGTTCTTTCGGTTGTTCATAGTTCTTCCTGATTTAATTTAATAATAGTTGTTACTAAATAGAAATTATTCTCTGATATATATATCCTTATCTATACGTTCGATAGTTATCGGGATGATCTCCTGCAAAGCAGTCATCACCTCTCCTATCGTTTCTCTGTTTCGCAGAGAAATACGGAAAGTCTTATCGCCTATCGACTCCGATTCCAATCGAATATTCACATCATATTGCCGGGATAGTTTTGTGACTAGTTCTTTTAATGTGATATGATCAAATTCTATACGATTCTCCGCCCATGCTTTTGATTGTGAGGCATTTACTTGGATACGGACAAATTTCCCGGTTTCTACATTCAATCTTATTGATTCACCAGGAGAGATCATAACCGGAGTCCCCTTATAATTCAACTCGACCGAACCTTCGAGCAGAGTGGTGGAAATAAACGGATCGTCCGCATATGCGGATACATCGAACTTCGTTCCTTTTACGACTACGTCATATCCATGTGTCTGTACGATGAAAGTAGCTCCCTCCTTCTTTGTGACTTCAAAATATCCCTCACCATTCAATTCGACTTTACGATTGGCCGTATTAAACTTGTTCGAATACTTCAGTGTAGAACCTGCATTAAGCCAAACGACTGTCTCATCAGAAAGAACGACTTTGCTCTTCTCTCCATAAGGAGTTTCACATACAAAATACGTCTCCGGCTTTAATGAGGAAGAAATCTGCCAAATACCTATGGTGCCTCCTATGGTCAGAATCACGATAGCCGCAACCGCAGCAACTTGCCGCCATACGGATGACCGGAATTTTGAAACAGTAAGCATCGGGATAATAGCTTCTTGAGTGCGAATCTTGCGCTGCAAAATTTCCCATTCTCCGATTGTTCCGGAATCTGAAAAGCCTGATGCAATCCACTCCTTTTCCCATTGTCTGAATGTCGCACGATTTTCTTCGCTTTGCCCGACATACGCAAACAGTAGTTTCTCGTCTTTGCGCAGGATTCTTCCTTCGAAATACTGAATAGCTAACTCACGAATGTTTTTCTTTTCTTCCATAATTTCACTTTCTATAAGATGTAACAACTATTATTTCTTTTACCCAACCACCGATAGAAATAAAAAAGCAGGAATTTTTCGGTTCCTGCTTTTTCGCCCTAATTTTCAATGGTTTATCTTTTCCATTTTATTTATTATTCATAATAACCCAGGCAATAATCATAATATAAATATCTACCGGATACTTGTCTTTGAAGTGTTTAGAGAAGCACTGCAATGCTTTGGCAATGTGTTTTTCAACTGCCGTGGTCGATATTTGAAGTTTGTCTGCTATTTCACGATTCTTCAGTCCTTTGAAACGGCTCATCAGGAATATCTCGCGGGAGCGTTCAGGCAATTGCCCAATGACAATGTTGATCTGTTCCTGCAGCTCGTCATACAGCAGTTTGTGTTCGGCATCTAATGCGAAATCGGAATAGTAGAGCCGTTCTTCTCCATCAACAGATGCAAGATATTCAATCTGATGTTTCTCAACAATCGAAAGATGCTTCAAGTAATTCAAGCATCCATTACGCACCATCGCAAAAAGCAAAGATGTGACCGATACTGCCGACAGCAATGCCCGCTTCTCCCAGAAACGCAAGAAGCACTCTTGAATAATATCACGAGCCGTTTCTTCATCTTCAACAAAACGAATAGCATAGCCACGCAAACGAGGATAGTAGGTCTTAAAAAGATATTCAAAAGCTTGATTATTTCCTTTTTTTATTTCATCCAATAAGAATTTCTCATCTGAAAATTCAATCATAGTGTCGCATTTTAAGAACAAAAGTATAACAAAGATGTAAAATATCAGATGACAATATTATTAATATTTTTCCACTTATCCGCATTTTGGGGAATCTTTTTGTTACGCAAGCAACAAATATATAAGGAGAAAGATGATATATATCAGATATATCCCGTTTTTAAAGTGTTCATTCATCATTATTTCGAAATAATGATTACCTTTGATGTGTATAACAGCTAAAGAACCGAATATGTATGACTTGATGCGTAAACTTCCTATTGGAATACAGACCTTTGAGGATATCCGAAGGAAAAATTATTTATATGTGGATAAAACGGCATTGGTATGGCGAATGGCGAATATGGGAAAGCCATATTTCCTAAGCAGACCACGCCGTTTTGGCAAAAGTTTGTTGTTGTCTACATTTGAATCCTATTTTTTAGGTAAAAAAGAATTGTTTGAAGGTCTTGCCATTGAGAAAATGGAAACTGAATGGAAGGAGTATCCGGTTTTACATATTGATTTGAACGCAGAAAAATATGATAAACCGGAGAAGTTAAATGAAATTCTTAGTAATCATCTGACTCAATGGGAACTTAAATACGGGAAAGGGATTGACGAGAGAACCCTTTCTTCACGATTCGGGGGTGTTATTCGCCGAGCATGCGAACAAACAGGTCAACAAGTAGTGGTATTGGTGGATGAGTATGATAAGCCGCTTTTGCAAGCTATCAACAATTTGGAACTTCTCGACGATTACCGCCAGACATTGAAAGCCTTCTACGGAGTGCTAAAAAGTGCCGACCGCTATCTGCGATTTGTATTTCTTACCGGAGTGACAAAGTTCTCACAAGTCAGTGTATTCAGTGATTTGAATCAATTGAACGACATCAGCATGAAGCCTCCATATGCTACGGTCTGCGGCATTACCCGGCAAGAATTAGTTGATACTTTCACACCTGAACTCAAAAACCTGTCGGAAGCCAACCAACTGACTTTTGAAGAGACACTTCAAAAAATGACTGCCACTTATGATGGTTATCATTTCTGCGAATTTGCTGAAGGAGTATTCAATCCCTTCAGCGTACTCAATTCTTTCGACGGATGCAAATTCGATAGTTACTGGTTTCAGACAGGTACTCCTACATTTTTAGTTGAACTGCTGCAAAAAAGTGAATACGACCTCCGTACTTTATTAAGCGGTATCGAAGTTCCGGTTTCTTCTTTTGCAGAATATAAAATGGATGTTAATAATCCTATTCCGCTGATTTATCAAAGTGGATATTTGACGATTAAAGACTACGACAGACGATTTAATAACTATCTATTGGATTTTCCCAATGATGAAGTACGTTATGGATTCATCAATTTTCTTGTTCCATTCTACACTCCAATGAAGAATAACGATCAAGGATTTTATATTGGAAAATTCATTGATGAACTGGAAAATAGTGATTACGAATCTTTCCTTACTCGTCTCGAAGCCTTTTTCGCAGATATTCCTTACGAGTTGAACGACCAAACCGAAAGGCATTATCAGGTTATTTTCTATTTGGTTTTCAAACTGATGGGACAATTCACGGAAGCGGAAGTCCGCAGTTCACGTGGGCGCGCTGATGCTGTGGTAAAGACTCCTAAATACATCTATGTATTTGAATTTAAGCTGAACGGAACGGCCGAAGAAGCACTCAAACAGATTGATGAGAAAGGATATTTGATTCCTTATAAAGTAGACCATAGAGAAGTGGTAAAGATTGGCGTGGAGTTTAGTGCTGAAAGTAGGAATTTAAGTCGCTGGCTGGTAGAAATCAAGTAATAAATATAAAGCCATTCCAGGAAGAAAAGCAATCATTACTTACTTCCCGGAATGGTGACTAATACCTTGAAAACAAAGACTTATATTCTAACCTAATGTACTCACTTTAATTCACTTCTTTTGATTTTGCATTCCAAACGAACAAGGCAAACAACACTGAAAGTAGAGCTGAACCAATCCAAAACCAATTGATATACGTGAAATCATAAACGTCAACGCCATTCTGAACCGTCTTTTGACCTTCTATTAATATACCGCTCATCATGTCTTGCAATCCGGCACCGATATAACTGGCAATACCGACTACTCCCAATGCAGCACCCGAAGCATTACGGGGAGCAATATCCACTGCCATCAAACCACCCAGAAAACAAATCAAAACTCCGATACCTAAACCGAAAAGAACCATTGCCAACACGTCTATCCAAAAATGTACGCCCGGAACCAAGAGAAACAGACAAAGTGCTATTACATTCATCAACCCAAATACTAAAGCTGGAATATTACGACTGCCGGAAAACATTTTATCGGAAATGATACCGGAAAATACCGTGCCAATGATTCCACAGATAGAACTGATTGATATTATAAAACTAGCATCCAACGTAGAATATCCCTTTTGAGCTTCCAGATAGAAAACACCCCAACTATTTACCGCATAGCGGCTAATATACATAAATGCACTGGACAGAGCCAAAATCCAAATTGCAGGATTCTTCAAGACAGCCTTTTGTGCTTTGTTGAAATCTTCCGTTTGTTTACCAGACAAAGAAAGGGAATCCACAGATGAAGAATTTTTGTTCAACAAAAATCCCTGACTCTGTGGCGTATCACGCATAAAGACAAGCATCATAAAGAAACCTAATATCCCAATAATGCCAGCTCCAATCATCCCATACCTCCATCCCATCCAACTGACTAACAAGGCTATGGAAATAAAGGTTAATGCTTCACCCAAATTATGACTAGCAGACCAAAAGCCGTAAAAAGTTCCACGTTCTTTACTACTGTACCACCGAGTAAGAGAAACCACTCCGGATGCTGCTCCCATTGACTGAAACCAACCATTCAATCCCCAAAGTACGACAAAGGCATAAAATGAACTGGTGAAGCCCAAACACAGATTTATCAAAGCGGAACATAATAATCCCGTAGACATAAAACGCCGAACATTACTACGGTCAGCAAGAAAACCATTCGTCAACTTACCCACTGCATACACAAAAAACAGACAGGAACCGATAATTCCTAATTGCGTTTCGGAAAATACTCCCTCCTCTACAATTGGCTTGCGCACTACGTTCATGCTAAGGCGACAAACATAGTAAATGCCATATCCGGTAGTAGCCGACAAAAATGTAGCCCAACGGATGCGCTTAAAGCGGGAAGAATCTTCTGAATCAGTCTCTCCCCCGGCTAGCGGGGAAGAGATTTTATAAAAATCCAATATTTTAAATGACATAACCGAAGTTTACATATTAATGAAAGGCGTCTATCTTATGCTCATTACGTTTCTTACGGGCTTGCAAGTATTCCAGTAAATAAGCGGTACGATCAGTCTGAATGATTGTTGCTCCAAGTTTATCTATCAAATATCCATATCCTTCATCCGGGTTTTCCAATGATTTGTCGTCATCATGTCCGCCTGCCATCGTATCCCAAAGGGTATTATACCAAATTTTACTTTTTCCTTCCAGCTTCGTCCTCACTTGTTTTGGGAATTGACAAGTATCCGATTCGAACAACAATTCGAAGGCTACCGGGTGAAGTTCTTTCATGAAATCATCTATTTGCTGCATAGCTCCCGGGCGATCCAAATGTACGATTGGCATATATATGATCCGATCTAAATATTTTCCCAAATCCTTTTTCACTTCTGCAACAGGCTTTGACCCCTTCATGATGATCTGTTCAACGGTTCCGGTTTTCTCCAGAATGGGGAAAATCTCATCGAATATCGGATAAGCCTTATCCAAATTTACCATAACGCGCCCTTTAGCCGTCAATAATGCTTCCTCCAATGTAGGCACACGATGTTTGGTTCTCAAAGCAGCGCCATTCTTCAGACGGAGTGTCCGGATAGAATCCAGTGTCCACTCGACAACCTTACCTTTTCCGGTGGTCGTTCTATCCAAGGTCTTATCATGCATAAGGATCAACTGTCCGTCTTTGGTTTTCTGAACGTCCAACTCCACGACGTCGGCTCCCAACCGGATAGAACTCTCTATTGCTGCCAGCGAATTTTCTGGTGCAAAGCGCCAATCCGCCCGGTGGGCGACTACGGTTACTTCTTTATTATCAGGATTCGTAATCTTTGCGTAAATTGCCTTCACCGGTTCATCTGCAAACAAGCGGAAAGGAAACAGCAAAATAATTCCTATTATCAGATAGTTCTTCATATTCATCTTTATCATCTATACTTTGGGGGATTATCTATACTTTTTGGATTTTAAATACTTGGCAGCTAATTCGGCATAATCAGTCTGTACGACATTAATACGTTTGTTTATCATGCCTACCAACCCCGAATAGTTGTCCGACAACATGTTCGTATCATTCGCTCCTACGATATTGGAGAATAAAAGCCAACCTTTGGATTTAATGTCTTCCGTCATCGCTCCCGCAAGAGCATCCGAGGTGGAAAGTTGCATCATCTGCACATTGTCCGTGTAAGATGAAGCAAAATAGGTAATATCATCTGAAGCTTTTGCCATCGGATGCAGTAACAGAGTGCTGTTCGCCGCTTTCAAATCGTATGCATAATTACGGTTGTTTGAAACATAAAGCAGGACTTCGTTTTCCATGTCGAGTTTTTTAAGTAATGCCACCATTGTCGCTACGGCAACGTTTTTGTTGACTATATCCAAGTTAAAATAAACCTTTCCTTTGCCTTTCTTCAATGCGTCCTCTAAAGTGGGGATTCGTTCGTTTGTCAGATTCCCTGCTGCATCTTTAAGATAGAGTTGCTGTAATTGCTGATAAGAATAATCTCCTACCGCACCGCTTCCGTTAGTGGTTCTGTCGATCGTATTATCGTGCATCAGCACCAATATTCCGTCAGAGGTGGGACGTGCATCAAGTTCGATCATTTCTACTCCTGCATTGATTGCATACTCTATGGAAGTTAATGAATTCTCCGGTATGCCATCGGCTATACCTTTCTGCGTGTTCGCCCGATGGGCACAAAGCCAGACCTTATAGGAACTATCATCAAATAAATTCTTTAAATCGGTCTTCAGATTTCCTGTAATAGGCAATTGTCCGCCCGGTTCGCCTCCCGGATTCTCTCCCGAGCCTCCCAACTGTGCACTGGTGTGGCGGCTGTCTTTCCCTTTCATCGGCCATGCCGAAGCTGCACATCCGGTTATACCTTCATCTTCCAAAGCTACCAGGACACTCTTCGACGGATCTACCGTGTGAGTAACGCCAATATAGATCGTTCCATCCGGTCCGATTGTAGGCGAACTCCAGATTTTTCCGATACCCGCTTCCCAGTTATCTTTTAAAGGAGAATCGCTCTCGCTAATCAGTGCAGCCAAGTCTTTTTTCAAGATTAGCTGTTCTTCCGAGGATTCGGGTTTAATGATATAATAATTACCGGATTGCGTTCCAAAATGAATATTTCCGGCCTGATCGATTGCCGCACATCCACTGACGTCTTCCGGCACACCGTAATGCCATTGAACAACTCCATTAGGAGATAATGCAACGATTCCTCCTGTGGCTTCACCCGGAGCACGTTTTACCGTTACAATGATACTTCCGTCCAAGCCTATCACAACACCCCCTTGGTCTAGTGTTCCTACATTTCCTAACGAAGTACGCCATTTCTCAACCCCGTCGCTTCCAATAGCAAACGCACTGCTTCCTATACTCGGGAAGGTGGCAATTCCGTATATAGTGCCGGTTGCGTCCACAGCTACGGAAGCATTCATGTTTTCTGAAGGCTTATCATTTCCCGAACTATATATTTGCCATGCCCACATCACATTACCACCTGTATTCAGTGCAGACGCCGACGCGCCGAATAAGCCGTTCTTTCCACCAGCCCAAATTAATGTGTTGTTCGCCAATGCTATTCCGGCAGATACTCCCCCCGACGGGCCTCCGGAATTGTCTGCGTTTGCCACATAACCTACTCTGTAACCGGTATTCTTATCGACAGCAAGCACAGATCCCGTAGAGCCGCCGTTACCCATATAGATATGATTCTCTCCAATCGCACAAGTCAGATAATTGATACGAGGCTTTGAAGCCTGTCCTTTATTCCAAAATCCTTTTTCAGCATCTCCGGCAACGACCCATTTCTTTGTTCCATCGGGATTGATGGCATATACGCGCCCTATTTTGCCACTTGTGTCGCCTGTTCCTACATACACAGTACCGTCCGTATCAATGCTCGGAGTGGTATGCGTATTACCGGACGGAGAATCACCGTCAGCCGATGTCCATAAGTCGAACTCCCACAATTGTTCACCGGTAGCGGCTGAAAATTTCCGCAAATAATGGTCATTGGAAGTCATATATACATTATTATCATCACTGACTGCCGGAGCCGTAGAACGTATTTCGCCCAACACGTGGGCACCTACCCATTTCAGTTTCACATTGCCGACTTCGGGCAGAGGTTCAGCTTCAATCGTCAATAATTTATGAGCCATTGCATAATTTCCTTTACTGTCTTTCACATGCAAAGTCACTGTATATGCTCCATTCGTTTCGTAAGTCACTTTAGGAGCAACTTCTGTTGAAGTCTCTCCATTCCCTAAATCCCATTGGCAGGTATAATTACCTTCTCCGCCTACTGTCTCATTCGTGATACTGACTTCTTCGCCTACATAGTAGGTTGTCTTGTCAAAAGTAAATTTAGCTGTCAGCGCATTTTCTTTCCAATCATCCGAGCATGCTGAAAGTAGCAGCAAGCAGATAAAAAACGTTGTTACTATTCTTATATTCTTCATACTTTGTTCTTTCTAAGATAATTAATAGCCTTCATTTTGAGGGTAATTTTCCTCTCCCGCCAAATCGCGTTCCGACTGGGGAACAGGATAATACATCAGATAGTTTCTACCGTTCAAGGAAGAAAACAAGTCCAAACGGTTGGTTCGCTTCAAATCATACCATCGTTGACCTTCTGCATACAACTCGCGGTGACGCTCATCAAGTATTTGATTCTGAAACTCTATATCAGTCATATTTGAAGGCAACAAGACGGTTGCGTAGCGTTTGTTCATAAATTCTTTTAATGTAGCCAACCCATTGACTGCTCCCAATGCTTCCGCTTTAATCAGATACATTTCCGCCACACGGGTAACCACAATCGGGGTTTGTGACGGTTGTTCATTGGTAACAAACTGACCGGTACTTCCATTCGGGAATTTAATAATACGGCTATTATCTGCACCAAATACTGCCTTTGCCCGTATATCCTTTGACTTTACGGCGGTATCATCATAAAGATGGCTGTAACATTCGGTAGAAGGAGAGTAATCCCAAGTCGGATCGATGTCATTGACCGTTTGGTAGAATAACAGCAAACTTGTACTACGCTTGTTGGCTAACGCAAAGACCAGTTCTTTGCTACTGCTATTAGAGACAAACGCCTGGGCATACTCAACTGATGTAGTACTCAATGCGAAATTTGATTTTGTAATCACTTTGTCGGCATAAGCTGCCGCATTTGTATAGTCTTTCAAGGACAAACATACTTTGGCTTGAAGCGCATCACAAGCACTAAGAGACACATAAAAACGATCGGTGAAATCAGACAGTAATCCTTCCGCTTTCGCCAAGTCTTCTTTTATAAAACTCCACACTTCGGTTTCGGGAGAAATGGGAACGACGTCGTAAGTGCGCTTACGCAAGATAGGAACTCCTCCCCAGCGAGTGACCAGATGATAATAAATCAAAGCTCTGAAGTAGTATCCGGTCCCTCCTGTCTGCTTCACAACCTGACTCTCTTTATTAGATGACGCTTCGTATGTTTCAACCAAGAAATTTACTTGCTTCAAGGCTGTGAAACATTTCTGCCACTGGCTCAAAACTTCTTTAGAACTAGGAGCCATCAACATGGGGTCGTTCATGGAAAATCCGGGACCTGCCTTGAAATTCTCGCCTTTTACATCACCATCCATATAAAATTTGAATACCAGTTCTTCCATTTCGGCATACACGCCATTCAATAACTTTTCCAAATCGGATTCGCTCAACATATCTTGAGGTATCTGATCTTTAGGCCGCATATCGTCCAGTATACCTGAACAACCCGTCATCCACAAAAGGCAAATGCTACATAGCAAATAGTTGATTATAGTATAGTATCGTTTCATACATCTATATTTTTAAAAGTTTAGATTCAGACCAAAAATAAATGTTCGCAATACAGGTTGCAACCCGAAGTCAACTCCATAATTTGAGTCTCCCGGGCTACCGGAAAATGATGTTTCGGGATCATAACCGGAATACTTGGTGAGAGTGAGTAGATTATCAGCCGAAACGTAGACTCTTAATGAGTTCACGCGGAGTTTCTTAACGACTGATTCCGGCAAAGTGTAACCCAAAGTCACAGTTTTCAGTTTAAAATAGGAAGCATCTTCCAAATAACGTGTTGAGGTTTGCACGTTATAGTCATAATCATACCCGGTATGTACTCCTATTCTTACAGGACGAGGAATCGTGTTGCTTGTGCCCTCTCCACGCCAGTATCCGTTAGCCACTTCTTTGCTTACATTAAAGTATTGCTCGACAGATTCGCCACGGTCGTTTACTTTTACATTGGATAGCGCCAATCCTAAATGGTCAGTACCTTCGGAACCGTTCACTCCCCGCCATGCCGACATCACTTTACCACCTACCGAAAATTGTCCGAACAATGACAAATCGAAACCTTTGTAAGAGAAGTTGGAAGTAATACCACCGTAAAAATCAGGAATGGCTTTTCCTACATTCATTCGGTCGGCGTCAGATATATCTCCGTCTTCATTATAATCGAAATATTTCACGTCACCGGCACGGACTCCTTTCGCATACAGTTTCGCAGGCACTTCGTCGTCACGCTGGTAGATACCTTCCATCTTTAGCATATAGAATGTACTGATAGGCTGTCCGTTAATCAATGCATGCATCGAACCTCCTAAAAGGTTACTACCGCTGCTGGGAACAATATACATATCATTTCCTTCGATGAGGGAAAGCAGCTTGTTCTTTACAAAAGAAATGTTACCACCCAAATCCCATTTAAACTTTCCGGTGAAGATTTTACCATTCAAAGCCAACTCAAGTCCTTTATTCTCTAATGAGCCGATATTGGACTGTAATGTGGTATATCCGGTGGTTGCATTGACTGGTTTCTTAAACAGCAGGTCGGTAGTCTTTTGATAGAACATATCTATGTTTAAAGTCAGGCGAGACTGAAACATTTCTATATCAAATCCGATATTAAACTGGCTGGCTTTCTCCCAAGTCAAAGCACGGGCATCCTGCGAAATCTGGAATCCGGCAGAACCGTTGTAAGAAGCACCGCCCGCACTAATCAGTGATAACGGAGCATAATTACTCACTCCTGCCATGCTACCTGTCATACCCCAGCTTAATCTTAACTTTGCATCATTGACGTATTTGTTTTTTGGAAAAAATTCCTCATTGGAGGCACGCCACGCAAAAGAAGCAGAAGGGAAATAACCATATCTCTTGTTCTTCGCAAAGCGGGAAGAACCATCACTACGCAAAGAAGCATTCAGTATGTATTTATTGTCCCAATTCAAAGCGATTCGTCCGAAATAAGATTCTAAGGCATAAGAGGTATAACTAATATTTCCGGCGTAAATATTAGGACCTGCATTGATTAAATCAAAGTTGGAGGAAGGAAATGCGCCGTTAGCATAGTTATCACTCTTTGCCCCGAATTGTTCATAAGTGTATTTCTCAAACGAATGTCCCAACATGACGGAGTAGATTAGTTTATTCCATTCATTGTTGTAAGAGAATATATTATCTATCACATAGCGGAAACTCTGGTCTTTTTGTTCGGCTAATGCTCCCCAACCACTACTATTTTTACGGGCATCATGCTTGTCCGACAATTTTTTAGATGTGTTGTCCAAAATACCATATACGCTTACTGTCGGTGTGTACTTAAATCCTTTGAAAGGAGTTACGTCTATACTGAACACACCAGACAGTTGATATTTCTTAGCTACCCAGTCTTCTTCATTAATCAGCATCATCGGATTGTGGCGCAAAATATCTGTCCCGTTCACTTTATAAGATGTTCCGTCTTCTTTATAAGGTGAATACCAGGGCTGCTCCTCACGAGCTGTACGAAGTACTTTCAAGCTGGTACTCGTTTCTTCCAATAAGTCTGAACGGCTGGCCGAACCTGCCAGATTCATATTCAGCTTGAACAGGTTGTTTATTTTATGTGTGAATTTGGCACGCATATTATACTGGTCATAGCTGCTCTTATTCAAATATCCTTCTTGAGTATTAGCGCCTAAAGAAGCAAAGAAGGTGGTCTTTTCATTTCCACCGGAAATGCTGATAGAGCCGGTACCTGTTTTCGAGTTTTTTCTTGATATTTCTTTCACCCAATTGGTTTCCTGAATTTGAGAAGGAACATACAATTGAAGGTTAGCTCCCATTTGCACATTGTAATTATCAATAGCGGCTTGCATCGTATTCATATATTCCATCGAATTGGCCATTTCAATGTCGCTAGCCAGATAAGCGAATCCGTAACGACCGGACACCTCTATCTTCGTCTTACCTTGCTGACCTGATTTGGTCGTTATCAATACAACTCCGGCATTGGCACGCGAACCATAGATAGCGGCCGCAGACGCATCTTTCAAAACTTCCATGCTCTCAATGTCATTCGGATTCAGGTTGGGATATTTTTCGCTGGGGATACCATCGACCACATAAAGCGGCGAGCTTCCCCCACTAACGGAACCGATACCACGAACAGTGACATTCGGTGCTTCTCCCGGAGTTCCTGATGCAGAGGAGATATTCACACCCGCTACACGTCCTTGCAGCATTTTAATCGGATTATAGTCATTACCCTGATCTATATTTTCCATCTTTACTTTACTGATAGAAGTAGTGACTAGCTTTTGTGACTGGACTCCGTAGCCGACAACAACGACCTCGTCTATCATTTTACTGTCTTCCTGAAGTACAACTTTTACGAATGTCTGCCCTGCGGCAGAAAGGTCAACTGTTTTATAACCGATATAAGAGACGGTCAATATTCCCTTTTCCGGTACGTCTGCTAATGTGAACTTTCCATCAAAATCTGTAATCGTTCCGTGCGACTCACCTTTTATCACAATACTGGCACCAATGACTGGCTCGCCTTTTTCATCGACAACAGTACCTGTTATTTTTTTAGTTATCGATTTGTCCTGGGCTTTGCGAATCAATACAATCACATTGTCTTGTTCTTTCTTATACGCTAAGTCCATTCCTCCTAAAAGTTGTTGCATGGTTTGTTCAATCGTTGCATCTTTCACATTTAACGATACTTTTCGGTTTAACTCCGGCAGACTCTCATTGTAGAAGAATTTGTAATTGCTTACTTGCTCGATTCTCTTTAAAGAGACTCTCAAAGAGATGTCTTTCACGCTCACCGTTATTTGAGAATAAGCGGTAAAAGAGACGCATAAAAACAATAGCAGACAGATAGTCCGCAGTGTTTTCCAGTTCTTACTTCTCCCTGTATTTGCTTGAGGGAACTTTTCAAAGGTTGTTTTGTGCTTCATATATCAAAACTTTTAAGTTGTTTGATAGGTATACAGACTGCTATCCCTGCTCGTCCAATCGCCTATCAGACTTTAACTCTCGTTAACTTATCCAATTCAGAGAACAAAAAAACCATTCCTAAGTAGTGGGCTTCGGAATGGCTCTATTCTATATTTTACTCAATAAACGATTATATTACTTTGTATTCACCAATATTACGTTCTTCAGCATTAAAGGAAACTCCCACTTTTACTAGCTCACGCCCGTCTGTCCGGTAAGGTAACAAATATCCTTTTTCATCTATTTGTTTCAGAGCTTCGTCTACTGTTCCTTCCAATTTAAACTCAAAAACATAAATACGGTCTTTCGTTTTCACCACGGCATCGGCACGACCTTTTGCGCTACGGACTTCTGCATCCACATATTGTCCCATCAACTTAAAGACGAGATAAAAGATAACCTGATAATGACGTTCGGTCTTTGTGTTCAATTCGTAGGGAATGTCGGCAAAGAATGATTTCATACGTTCCATAAAGGAATGAACGTCGCCCGACTGAAGTTCACGGACAAACTTAACTGCATTAAAATCCGTTTCATCAGAAGAGATGGGTGTATAATAAGGGATCAGGAATTTAAGAAAGCCATATTTTACCTCATCATTCGGAAAACCTAGCGTATATAGGTTCAATGATTTATCAAAGTTTTTAATTGTCAGATAACCACTTTGGTAGATCATCGGAAGGGGATTCTTTGTCTCTGCACGGTATTCGGCAAATCCGGAACTTCCTACTTCCAAGCCATCTATCAGCAAACGTAAATCATAATCACTTTGTTTCAACAAGTCTACAAGATAGGTAGGAGTACCGGTCTGGAACCAGTAATTATCAAACATTAATCCATCAAAGACATTGAGGACACTGAAAGGGTTAAACAATCCATCTTCGCTATATGTAAAGTGATAGCCATCGTACATCGCCGTCATTTTATCGACAGTATCTTCAAAAGACATCTCCTGCACTTCTGCCAACCGCTCCAACTCGGGAGTAAATGTGGATACTAACTCCTTTTTAGTAATACCACAAATATTGGCGTATGGAATTTTCATACTTATATCATTCAGCTGATTCAAATCACTGAACACACTTACTTGGGCAAATTTTGTGACTCCTGTCAAGAATATAAACCGAAGATAGCGGTCGGAACTTTTCAGTACACCATAAAAGGCTTTCAGAATACGACGGTATTCATCCAACAGGTTCTCATCTAAAAGGGCTTGCAGCAAAGGTTTATCATACTCATCAACCAATACCACAACTCCTTTTCCTGTTTTCAGATAGGCTTGCTCAATGATATAACTAAAACGTTCTTCAGGACTACGGTCTTTCTTCTCATCACCATATACGGCTTCCCATTTCTCCAAATACTGGTTTAGCATGGCAACCAAATCTGCCGCCGTCTCATATTTCTTCGCATTCAAATCAAGATGCAGAACCGGATATTGCTCCCACTTCGTCTCTAACTTTTCAATTGCCAAGCCTTCAAAAAGGTCTTTACGACCCTGAAAATAGGCTTCAAAAGTGGAAATTAGCAGACTTTTGCCAAAACGACGGGGACGACTAAGAAAATAAGGCACTTTAGTAGCTGCTATCTGATATATAATGGCTGTTTTATCCACATACAAACACCCCTCTGCACGCATCTTTTCAAATGTCTGTATCCCTATCGGCAATTTACGTTCCAATGTATTCATTGCATCTTCAAATTAGTGTACCACAAATATAGACGTTATTCAATGAATAAACAAAGATACTCTATGAAAGTTCCACTTATTTCTCTTTCAAAACAATCACCGAACCGTCCATTTCATAATAGAAAGGTGAAGTAAGCATCAGGATATTCAATGCATTCTGTATGCCACCTCCCGGAATGGTTCCGGTGAAATATTCATTAGGTAGTTTATTGGAGTCGAAACGAATCTCTACGTCATAGATGCGTGAAAGGGTTTTCATTATATTTTCCAAAGATTCTTTCTCAAAATAGATATTTCCTTTCGTCCATTCAATGTAGTCACTCGGGTGTACTTGAGTGGCTGTTATCTTATGAGTGGCTTTATTATATTCTATTTTGTCGCCGGGCTTCATGATATGCGACATTTTCTGCGCATAAACCCCTACTTTTCCTTCCAAAAGAACGACCGTCACGTCTTTGGCATCTTCATAGGCAGATACATTAAAAGAAGTACCGAGTACTTTCACTTCCAAATCCCCGACCTGCACTATAAAGGCATGTTTTTCATCATGAGCTACTTTGAAATAGGCTTCACCATTCAGTTGCACACGACGCACATTTTCTCCGAAGTTATTCAGATAGCTTAATTGTGAAGCTGAATTGAGAACGACATTCGTTCCGTCCGGCAATTCGATGGTTGCTTTATCTCCTTTATCGGCTTTTACTATAAAGGGCGCTCCCACTGTTTGCGAAGAATCTATAAGATAGTAGGTGAAGAAGGCAATACAAATGGGTAAAACGATGGCGGCAGCCCATTTCCAAAGATTCATGCGAATAGTTCTTGGTTTCTCTTTTCCCTGTGTCTCTTCTTTTCCCTGCGTCTGTTCTTTGATTCGGGCAAATAGTTTGTCGCGCAGTACCGGATTAATACCGGCATCCGATTTGGAAAATTCTTCTTCCCACCAGTTCTGTAAATGGCGGTCGTTCTTTATCCAATCGGAAAGTTCTTTAATCTCCGCATCCGTTATATTTCCATCGAAATACTTTTCAATCAGTTCTTTATAATATATCTTATCCATCTTCTTTCCTGCTTATTTACAAGTATACATTTTCATCCTATCTACTATCCAAAAACGTGTATTACAATTACATTTCATTAACAAAAAAGGCGATCAGAAGCGCAATTACCTTATCGTAATGCTTCATCAACTGCTCACGCATAAATTTCACCGCCAAAGATAATTGTGTGGCGACTGTACTTTCAGAAATACCCATCATTTCAGCAATTTCCTTATTCGTATAGTTCTGACGCTTACTTAAGATAAAGATTTTCTTTCGCTGTGCCGGCAATTCTTCCGCTAATGAGTCGATATAGTCGTTCAAGAAATGAAGATCAATATTCTCTTCTGTTTGCGAATCACGATCCACACTGCTTTTCAGCAGATATTCATTGTAAACATATTCAACGGTCTGACGCTGGTACATGTTCATCAGTAAATTTTTGGCTATCGTACAAAGAAAAGAAATAAATGAAGCGTTGGTATCGACTTTCTCACGTACTTCCCATATACGGATAAAAGTGGATTGCACCACTTCTTCAGCCATATATTGATTGCCGGAAGAAAGCCGCATAATGAAATTGTACAGTTTACCGCTGTACATATTATACAATCTTTCAAATGCTTGAAAAGAACCGCCTTTTAAATCGATTAATAAATGTTTTTCATCTGTAAAACTCACCATAGCTTAGAATTTTGCAACAAAGGTATGCAACCATAGACCATTAACAGGTGACAATATTATTAATATTTTCTCAATTATCCGATTTTTATGAAGAAAAAGATACTAATATCAGGATAGTGACGCCATCCGGTCAAGATAGTGACGCTATCTAATCAGGATAGTGACGCTATCTTGAACGGATACCGTCACTATGTTCAGTATGGTAATTCGCATTAATAAGTCAAACGGATACCAGCCTGTATATTGAAGTTAAACGGATTCTCTTTACGTATGGTCTGTATATCCGAACCATCATCAAAATAATAAGCAACACCGGGTTCTACATAGATACCCAGACGTTTCGTTGCGTTCACCTGTGCACCTACCGCACCGGATACCGAGAATTGCAGAGGTTTCACCGTTTCTTTCTCGGAACCGAGCTTTCCATAGACACATTTCTCCACCATACCTCCACCGGAAACGTAAAGAGTGATGAGTTTTTTATCAAGGAAATTCCAGTTGGCACGCAGCGGAATACCTACATAATGAAGTTTTTGTTCTATCTGCTGATCTTCACCCGCCAGTTTCGCATCCGAAGAAAGCAATGTGTAAGTCAATCCCGTTTCGAGAGAGAATCCTTTGGCCAGTCCTTTACGGACAGACAATCCGAAAGAAATAGGTTGATGGTGCTTAATGTCGACCACTTGTTTTGCCTGACGCAAATAAGGCACTCCATCTTCAAAAACCAATGTCTGATCGTTAGGTATCTCCATCAGACCGTTGGAAACAGAAAGCATACTCACACGAGACATATAAGCATGAGAGCCGGCACCGACTTCTGTGGATGCTCCGCCCGAATTTCCGACCGAGAGTCCCATGGACCATGTTCCTTTTTGAGATGCTCTTTTTTCTGCCGGAATATGCAGCTTGTCTCTGCCGGAAGGGCGACGCGGCCTGTTGTTCGGCCGTTCGGTGTCCTGTGACTGTGTAGCCTGACCCACATTTTCACTGTCAACCTGCCTTGCTTCATTTTTCGTCTGTTCCGTCTCACCTTTGAGCATCTGGTCTTCCTCAATCACAGGATTATTTTCATTCCCTGTTACAGGTTCGTTGTTATTTTCTATTGCAGATTGGCCTGCATTTGTTTTCTGTTCTGTAAGATTCTTATCAATTTTCGCCAAACGGTCTTCACGAGCCACTGGTCGCAAGACGGGTTCTACGGAAGTGCCCTGCACATCCGGTTGTTGCACACCCGGCAACGCATCGGGTGTAGATGCCAATGCCGGAGTCTTTATATGACGTATTTCATCCGCGGCCGGTGTCCCCAGAAAATATAGACTTACCGACGAAACGACGGCTAACAATATAACAGCTGCAGCAGCCATCATCCATTTTCGATAAGGATATATTTTCTTCTCCACAGGAGGCATAAGTTCTTTCTCCAGTTGTTCCCAACCGGAAGCAGGCACCGGCTCGGAATAATCCGCGAGCTTCTCCTTCAACTTATTCATCCACAATTCTTTCTCTTCCATCTCTATCTATCCATTATGCGTTATCCATTCTTTTACTCTTTTTGCCAATACACTCTTCGCACGAAATAGTTGCGAAGCCGAAGATTTTTCATTAATACCTAATTCCTGTGCGATTTCTTTATGCGATTTGTCTTCGAATGTATAAAGGTTAAACACTGTACGATATCCGGCAGGTAGTTCTTCTATAAACTGCATCAACACTTTCTGTGGAATAGCTTCTACATCAGAAGCATCCGGTTCTTCATATTCTTCAGGCAACTCTTCTAATGGTGCCGACTGATTGATTACATCATTTTTCCGGAGATATTGCAAAGCTGTGTTGACCATCACCCTTTCCATCCAGGCCCGCAGGGAGCCTTCACCCCTCCAGGTGAACTTGTCGAAGGAATCGAATATCTTTAAAAAACCATCGTGAAGCAGATCCTGGGCTGTATCACGGTCGCCGGTATAGCGAAGACAGATGCCAAGCATACGTCCCGCATACTGCTCATACAGTTCTTTGCGAGCTTGGTTATTGCCTAGCCTGCATTGTTCCGACAACTCTAATTCTTCCATTCTCTTATACACGTGTTTAACTTATAAATGCAGCAAAGATAGAAATACTGCATAGAGAGAACAACTCTTTTATCACTTTTGTTTCTTTAACAGATTCAAATGCAATATTTTCTATCCCACTGCATTTTCACAATACAAAGAAACCATTTTATATAATCTAAAACTTAAATAAGTATATGAAGAAATTTAAATTCATTGCCTTTATCTTTGCTATTATGACTACAATGCCGATTCTCCAGTCATGTTTGGACGACGATGACAACCCGTCCGATCTTCTGGTTGTCAGTACCATCAATATGATTAGCCAGGATAGCAAGGAATTTTATTTCACTTTGGATGACGGGAAAAAGATGTATCCCAGCAATGCGCAAGGATGGAGTAATAAAGATTGGGTGGAAGGACAACGAGCTTTTGTGATATTCAACGAGCTGGAAGAGCCTGTGAATGGATACGACCTTAATATTCAAGTAAGAGGTATCAATCCAATCTTAACTAAAGACATCATCACGATGGGTGAAGATGACAACGACGAAGAAAAAGTCGGAGATGACAAGATCAACACGACTTATATGTGGATCAACAAGGATAATAAATATCTGACGATTGAATTCCAATATTATGGAACGCATAGTGAAGATAAAAAACATTTCCTGAATCTCGTAATCAACGACAAAGAAGAGTCTGCTCCCACTGCTGACGAAGACAGTGCGGAGGACGAATATATCAATCTGGAATTCCGTCATAACAGTGAAGGTGATTATCCTCAAAGCCTGGGCGAAGGATATGTATCTTTCAAACTGGATAAGATTAAAAACCGGATGGAAGGGAAAAAAGGATTAAGGATCCGTGTCAACACTTTATATGGCGGACCGAAAACTTATGAAGTAAAGTTTCCCTAAGATTATAAATCTAATGTAAACGTGCAAAACACACTCTTTTTTAATATAATATATTAATTACGCAAAAGAGGGCGGTAGTTGTGAAACTGCCGCCCTTTTATCTTCTCCTTTATATAAAGAAGTTATCCTTATAAAGGAATTATTTCTTTTCTTCCTTATCTCCCAGATAATTCCAAACTACCGCACTCAACGCAGCTCCTACAAATGGAGCAATGATGAACAGCCACAACTGCGACAATGCTTCTCCTCCCTGGAATAATGCCGGAGCAATACTACGTGCCGGGTTCACAGAAGTCCCTGTGATAGGAATACATACAATATGTACCAATACAAGAGTCAAACCGATGGCAAGTCCTGCCAGATTACCTGCTCCCTTCTTCGAGTCAGTAGAGCCGAGCACCACTAATACAAAAATGAAAGTAAATACTGCTTCCGCAATGAATGCCTGCAACATTTCTCCATCGCCAAAACCATTGGAACCTGTAGCCGTAGGTCCGTCATGAGCACCGGTGGAAACTAAGGCAAAAAGAATAGCCGAGCCGATAATAGCTCCGATTACCTGGAAAATCATATACATACCTGCATCTTTTCCATTCATACGCCCAGTTAAGAACACTCCTAATGTAATAGCAGGATTAATGTGACATCCTGAAATACCTCCGATAGCATACGCCATCGCTACTACTGAAAGACCAAATGCTAAAGCTACGCCGACTGTTCCCACGCCAGCACCTACCGTACCGGTTACACTACCGGCAAAAACGGCACTTCCGCATCCCATAAGAACGAGCACCATCGTTCCAATCATTTCTGCAATGTACTTTTTCATAACTATAAATAATGGTTGATGCATCAAATATAGAGAATTAACCCAAGAAAACAAAGCCTACGTGCCTAAATTATTATTGCCTTCGCAACATTTTTGAATAAAAGACAAGCAAATAAAATGAAAAAAGGACTTTTGCACGCCATATTAGCCTCTACCTTATGGGCCACCGTAAACTCTTTTATCAAGCAAGAATTAAGCCATGACTTCACTCCGATGAATTTCTCCGAAACCCGCTTTGCCACTGTTGGAATTATTCTTTTCACTTATACCCGGTACAAGGGTATATGACAGGAATCATCTCAACCTCTATTATTATAGCAAACACTGTATGGACTGCAAAGTAAGCATTTCTTTTGGGACTGCAGCTTTTATTTCCTCTTTCAGAACACATAGCAGGCTATGACGAATAAAATCTCTATTTGTCGCCAACACCACTTGCCGCGTCGGTCGGGGGATAGCAAACGGACGTACTAATTGTCGCTGTTCTTCCGTCAATTGAGCCACTGCCAGTTCGGGAATAAAAGTGATTCCTTTTCCGCTTTCTACCATTCTCATAAAGGTTTCCATGCTTCCCAAACGATAAGCCATCTGACTAACCTTCACCGCTTCCATCTGACAGAAACGGACAAGTTGGTCACGAAAGCAATGTCCTTCGTCCAAAAGCCAAAGATGTTCGCCTGTTATATCGGAAGTGCGGATTACGTCATGTTTGAACGAAGGTTCTTTCCGTGATACATAAGCATAGAATTGCTCATAGAAGAGAGTTTCTTCCGTCAAGAATGTGTCTTCTAATTTACTGGCAATAATCCCTGCATCCAAATCGCCGGCATGCAAAGCTTGCTGAATATCCTGGGTTTTCATTTCCGTGACACGAATATCCAGTTCGGGATATTTCTCCATCAGTTGAGGGAAAAAGCGGGGTAGCAAATAAGGAGCGATAGTGGGTAATACTCCCAAGCGGAATACACCTGATAATGACTGCTTATCTTCACTGATGATTTCTTTTACTTGAGCTGCCTGCGCCAGAATCACACGAGCCTGGTCTATCACTTTCTGCCCGATGGGTGTCGGACAAACGGGTTGCACTGTCCTATCGAATAACTTTACTCCCAATTCATCTTCCAGCTTCTGAATCATGGCACTCAAAGTAGGTTGCGTCACACGGCAATATTCGGCTGCCCGTGCGAAATGCCTGAACTGGTCTACGGCTAATATATATTCTAATTGTTGTATCGTCATCTATCAAATCATGTTAAGTTATAGATTTCATCTATGCAAAGATAGAAATTTTCAGTTTGACAACAAGCATTTTCCGCCTTATCTTTGCAGTACAGAAAAAAAGAAAACAAGTATAAATCATTAAAAATAAAAAGAATATGAAAACTTTAGAATTTATCAAACTGAATGAATCGGGAGCAAACAACGTAGTAGCATCTTTGCAACAACTATTAGCAGACTTCCAAGTGTATTACACCAATCTCCGCGGTTTCCACTGGAATATCAAAGGACATGATTTCTTTGTTCTCCACAGCCAATTCGAAAAGATGTATGATGACACTGCCGAAAAGGTGGACGAAATTGCAGAACGTATCTTGATGTTGGGCGGTACTCCTGCCAATAAATTCAGCGATTATTTGAAAGTAGCAAATATCAGTGAAGTAGATAAGGTGAGCAACGGCGAACAGGCACTGAACAATATCCTTCAGAGTATCAGTTATCTGATTGGTGAAGAACGTAAAATTCTGTCCATCGCTTCTCAAGCCGGAGATGAAGTGACCGTTTCGATGATGAGCGACTATCTGAAAGAACAGGAAAAATTGGTTTGGATGTTGACGGCTTATAATAGCAAGTAATTAAGATAAAAGGTTTAGATTTAAAAAAGGAGATGTGTCAAAAGAATCACATCTCCTTCTTATTTCCATTCAAACTTACAAATAAACTAGAAGAATTAAGGACAAGGTACTTCAGTCATCCATTCTATAGCACCACTTCCTTCCTTTACTGCAGTATGACCATGCCCGGTATAATCTTTACACTCGTCATTCATATCATCCAGTTTCCAGTAGCCTTCCAACCCTTCACTGTCAACTTCTACAAAACAACGATGAAGCGGATTCTTCAATTCGGAAGCAGACAATGCCCTTGTCCAAAAACGTGCTTCGCTCACAGAACCTTTCAAATAGAAACCGTTTTGCACTCCCGGTGCAGCTCCGATGTAGAACTTATCTGACAATGAAATCGGATTTGCATATTCCGCTTGTACAAACAAAATTCCATCAATGTACAAAGACAGGGTATTATTTTCAAATACTCCGGCTACATGATACCAAGCATTCTTTTCGAGCGTATATCCCAACTTACCAGCATACACTGACCACCCTTTCGTTGCAAACATAAAGACAGGCACATCACCTTCACCTCCCACACGGTCAGGAGTTCCATCTACAAAAATCCATGTACCTTTCTCTGCATTCTCTCCAACAGGAAAACCTATAATACTCATTAGATTACCACCATAGTATTTAGGGAACTCCCATAAACTTACTCTTGTTTCGATAGTAAATGCGCTCATATTCTGGAATCTGCTGACATCATTATCCTTAAAGTTTATCTTAAAATAATTCTGTCCATTCAGTTTAGGAACATTCACAAGTAACTTCCTGTTGACTATGACATATAAAACATCACTTCCCGGCAAACTAGGATAATCCTTATTTTTACTAACCAATTTTACAGGTAACAAGAAATTAACGCCTTTCTGTATGGCATCTATGTCCTTTACCACTAGTTTCACCGCTTCGGAACGATATTTGCCGCTTTCTACCAACACAGAACTGCTCGACAACACACAAGCACCTTCCGGCAGAGTCTTGTAAGACTCTCCATGATCACTATTATAGCGTTCCACCAACGAATTGTCAATCATCAATTCACCTTCTATATTTGAATTTGCAATCAACGAACTGGAAATTGTTATTCCTAGTTCATCGTTATTGTTCGTTGCAGAAAAAGTCGTTATAGGAGTTTTTTCAGCAGCGGTGATATACACAGCTTCCACATCTATGCTTTCATTGCAGGCCGTTCCTATAAAGGCAAGGCATGAAAAGCACGCAACAGCCAATCTATTTTTTGTGAATAAATTCTTCATTTCTTTACAACTTTATAATTGTTATTCTTCGACTTCAACCTCTTCTCCGTCTGTTTCATCTTCCACTGTTTTACCAGCAGGATTCATAATCTGAATCGCCTGGCGTGCATAATAGTAATTATTAGGTGGTACAGGCAAATTCAGATGGTTTCCTTCAGCATATCCGAACTGTAACACATACGCACCGCAACCTGCCACGTTCTTCGGACTTTCGACAGCATAGTGAGCCATTCCCCATAAACTCGGAATATATTCATTGTTATATCTATAATTCACTCCACCTTGTCCAAACGCATTGCCAACCTGACTCACCCATTCACAAAAGATCCTCTTTTCATTCGGGAATCCTTTCCCATAATCTTGCCATCCATCCTGACATCTGTTATTCAGTGAAGATTCGGAACTGGCATTATATGCCTGACCGATAAAATAATCAAAACGGTCTGCATATTCAGCGTCATTCCACTGTCCGTCAACAACCAACAACTTATGTTTACCATTCACTTTATATTGCTCATCACACTTAGGTCCCAGGTATTTACTCATTACATCAATAAAAGTACGCATCATCTCTGTGGTATAACTATCTCCACCGAAACTTGGTTCATAATCCAAATCAAATCCATCCAATCCCCATGTATAAATAGAATCAACCAGATTCTCAGCGTATACTATCATCGAATCTAAATCCTCTCTTCCTTCTCCAGTCGTAGCAAAATATTTATCCGGCCACATTGTCAATAATACCTTGGTACCTCTGCGCTCTTGAAGGAATTTCACATCCTCCCGATTCTGTTTATTATTCACATATCCGGTAAAGAATGAGACAATATCAAGGCTATCAGGGATACCTCTTAACCGAGTCTGCATGGAAGAAGTAGCAGGACTATAATTCATCCATGCAAAGAATATCTTATGATCCGAATTCTTGTAAGCAATCAATGCAGCCTCTTCTTCCGGCGTCAATTCTTTATATTTCATTTCCGGTAAAATAGTCGGTTCAGCTTCAATCCAATCGCTGCATCCGATAATCTGAGTCACCATAAACAGGCAACACAGAAATTTTATTATCCGATCGTTTTTCATATCCATATAAAACTATTAAGATTATACACTATTTTTTAATTTTGATAAGGTTTATCACTTCTTTTATCCCACCAAAGTTTCGTACCTCCATTGTCGGCGCCATCCAGCAATTCGGAATTATTCACAGCTTCCTGGTATAAATCGGGATAGTCTTTCGACAAGTTGGTAGGATAAGGCAATCTTGCCACTTGTTTTTTAGTGTCGATACGCCCGCCACTATTATTTCTGGCCACCCGAATCACTCTCGGACATCCTGTTCTTCTGAATTCGCTCCATGCCTCTTGCCCGTCGGGGAACAGGGCAATCCACTTTTGAGTAATGATTTTTTCCAATCTTTCATCAAAATTGGTAGCATCCGCCCAGTTCACAGACACCTGTCCCGTACTACTGTCACTATAACTGGAATTTTTGGGGTCAACATAACCTTTTGGCAAAGTAGTCCGCTTCATGTACGCAGTTGCATCTCCCGCTTTTGCCTGGGTAGCCCCCAGAGGTTGGGAAAAAGCAGTCGCAATCCCATTTTCATATAATGTTTCTGCGTCTCCCCCCGCATTCCATTTACGCAAAGCAGCTTCCGCACGTAGAAAATAGACTTCCGCAGCATTCATAAACTGGATAGGCGTACTTGAAGAGACATTCAGATTAGAAAATACCTTATAGTCATTTCCATTGAACATACTACCGCATCTGATTCCGTTATATTCTTTAAATCCGGAAACTTCCGATTTGGCAAACCAAATATCCAGACGAGGATCTTCATACCCTTTCAAATAGCCCTCCAGGGTTGCTCCCAAACGACTGTCATTGTAAGTGTAACAAATCATATACAAAGGATTGACCGTTGCAGAGCCATCCACTTTTAACATGGCATTATCCTCATTATCAATAAATACACCGTCTCTTATTGCCTCTTCAGCTTTCTGCTGGGCCATCGTTTCGTTTACATAAACGATACGAAGAGCTAGGCGCAACTTCAAAGAATTGGCAAACTTTACCCACTTTTCAAAATCACCGCCATAAATCTTATCATAACTTACCAATGGCTTGGCACCGGGATTATCTTTGATAAACTCTTTCAATATCCCGATTGCCTCATCCAGTTCGCTAAAGAACTGTTCGTAAATGTCTTGCTGTGAAGTGAACGGCACATCGGAAGCAGGTGCGAAATCCTTATAAGGAATCGGACCATACATATCCGTGATGCGGTGCATACCGAAAACTTTCAAAATCTGTCCCACTGCAAATGTGGAAGGGTTAATATTCCTTTTGGTATAAAGGGTATACCAAGGACTCATATAATTCTGATAAGCCACAGTATAAGCCGCCGCACACCAGTCGGGATACATATCATACGTCGTATTGTTTCTTCCGTTACTATCAAACATATTGGAAGCTCCCTGATGCCCGGAAAAGATATCTCCGGCAAGGCTGAACATTTTCTGATAGTTATTGACATCTATATTCTGGTCTTTTGTAATACACGGATACATCTGATACTGCATCTGCGTTATCATCGAGCCCGTACCCAAGTTGTCATATCCCAGCTCTTCTTCCGTCACAGCATTGGGATCGGTATTTGTCTCCATGAAATCTCCTGTACAAGCTCCTAATATCCACAAAGAACAAGCAGAAACCAGAAGCAGACTTTTGCCGAAATATCTATTATTTAGTATCATTTTCATCTGTTTGTTAATTTAATTATAATGTAAATTTAAGACTCACACCGAAGCTTCTTAAACTCGGCATCATGAAATAGTCTATACCTTGATAGAAAGTACCCACTGAAGAGGTTAGTTGCGGGTCAAAAGGAGCCTTATTATAAATCATAAACAAATTACGTCCGGTCACGGACAGAGTCAAATCCTTCACAAAGTTCTTGAACAATGGTTTGAAACGATAAGAAAGCGAAGCTTCCCTCAAACGTATATTGGTAGCATCATATACATAATTGGACAACACGCCTGTACCTGCCCCCACTTGAGTATAGTAAGTTTCTGCATCCATCAGCACTCCGTTTACAAGCACGCCACCATTGTCACGCGCCTTTGCACTCTGTTCAGATGCACCGAAAGAATCCAGAACAGCTTGTGTGGCAGAAACCACCTTTCCGCCAATACGAGCATCAATCAGGAAGGAAAGCGTAAACCCTTTATAGCTGAACGCATTGTTAAATCCCAAAGAACAATCCGGATTGGTATTTCCCGCATATATCAGATTTTCATTGTCCACCATCATGCTCAAGGTATTCGGATTCACATACACATATCCGTTTCCGTCTTTTTTCACCGAATTGACATATATATCACCGATAGAACCACCTTCATCAATATAGTTACGAAATGAATAAGAAAGTCCTCCCATGTCGAAATGTGAAACATTCATATCGGCTCCGGTAAACGGATTAGGAATATTTCTCACCAATTCCACAATCTTATTTTTATTGTAGGTTACCGTAAGTTTCGGTGAATAATTGAAATCTCCGAATGTCAAATCCGCATCAATAGAAGCCTCAAGACCTTTATTGTTTACTTTACCGGCATTCACATAGAAGTTGGCATAACCGCTGCTTTCCGGTGCTCTGAACTTAAACAACTGGTCGTAGGTGTTAGCGTTATAATATGTTATGTCTAATCCTAACTTGTTATTCAGGAAACGGGCATTCAAACCAATTTCAAACGACTGTGTCTTTTCAAATTTCAAATTGTCGATAGGAAGGTCGGGATTGATACTTACACCACCGCCCGGACTAATCGGATAAGACGGAATAGTAATTCCGGCAAGTGACATCGGCACATTTCCTACCTTAGCATACGACAGACGAAGCTTGGAGAACGTCAATATTTTCTCCGGCACTTTGAAGAACTCTGTCAACACAAAAGACATACCTACCGACGGATAGAAGAAACTCTTGTTTTTGGTATTGGCAAGCAACGAAGTCCATTCGTTACGTCCGGTTACATCAAGGAATATTTTTCTTTTCCAATCCACAGAAGCACTAAAGAATACGGCTTGCGACTTCATCTTTTTACCTTCCTGATATTGGGGTTCCGGAGTCAGGTTGTTCAATGTAAACTTATTGGCTACGCTGGCGAGAGGTGCTCCGAATTCTAGTTTGTTAGAATTGGCCGTATAATCGAATGAAGCATTCTTAAAGCTGGCACCCGCATTGACTACAAATCCCCAGTCTGATACCGTTTTCTGGAAATTGGCAATCACATCTCCATAATCCTGTATATTCTTTTCCGTTGCCAACAAGTACGAGCCTTTATCCGAGCTGGAAGCCAGCAACAGCAATGTAGAAGCATAATTTTTGATTTCATTCTTCTTGTTATCACGGTCCGTACGGAAACGGGCACTGATGTTAAACCATTCATTGAACGTATATTTCAAACTTCCACCGATAATAAAACGTTCATTATGGTTTATATTGAAATTGCGGTGTGTAATCCAATATGGATTCTGGATGCTTCTCTTTTGGTCGCCATAGGGCCAGAATTGAACCGGGAATCCTCTGTCCGCACTATAACGCTCATAAGATTTATACTTATCTATATTATCACCGCGAGGAAACAGATAAATCGGTACAATCGGATTATAATAGTCACCTTGCGAAAGCATATTCTGCGCTTTCTTGTTCGTATACATAAAAGTAGCTCCCAAAGAAAGTTTGTCCGTAATGGTATATGTACCATTATAGGAAACATTGTAACGGTCGAGGTTGTTATTATGAACTACCCCACGGGCATTGTAAGAAGAAAGGGAAATATAGGATTTATGATTCTCCGTTCCCAACTGTGCCCCGATGCTGTTAGAGAAACTCATACCCGTGTCAAAGAAATCTGCCGGATCATAATTCGCAGGACTCTCCAGCTTCGGTCCCCAACTGGAAAATTCATCCGTACGACTTCCGTACGTATTTTGCAACTTTGGCAAGAGAAGTGGTTGGTAGAAATCGGAATAATGGGAGAATGAAATACGAGGCTTTCCGTCTTTCAGTCCTCCTTGTTTGGAGGTCAACATGATTACTCCATTCGCAGCCTGACCACCATAGAGAGCAGCTGCTGAAGGTCCTGTCAACACAGTCACTTCCGCAATATCCTCCATATTGATATTGGAGATACCGTCACCTTCGTCTACTCCTCCATACTGTGCATTAGAGGTAGCCCCTCTCCGCGGGAAAAGGTCGGGAAGCGGTATACCGTCCAACACATACAATGCATTATTGTTTCCTTCCGCGTTTACAGACTTGCTACCACGCATCACCACCTTTGTGGACCCACCAATACCGGAAGCCCCTTGGCTAATTGTGACACCTGCCACCTTACCGTTCAACGCATTCGGTACACTGGCTTCCTTGACAGACATAAACTGTGCATCGCCCAATTTCTGCACATTATAACTCAATGCCTTGTCCGAACGCTTGATACCCAATGCAGTGACAACGACTTCATCAAGCACTGCATTGTCTTCTTGAAGTACAATATTCAAAGTCGTATTTCCCGTAATTGTTACATTTTGAACCGTGTATCCTACATAAGAAAATTCAAGGACATCTCCTTTCTTCGTCCTAATCGTAAAATTACCGTCAATATCTGTAATTGTACCGACATTTGAACCTTTTACTTTTACATTTACTCCAATAAGAGGTTCGCCATTCACATCCTTTACTATACCTTTTACCGGAATAGTCGCATCTTCCATTGTTTTCTGTACGAAAGGTTTTGCGGAAAGAATAATCTGTTTATCCACCACCGTATAAGATATAGAAGTGCCCCGGAATATTTCATCCAGAATATCCTGTATCTTGCCGGAATTATTATTCACTGAAACAATGCGGTTCTTCTGAATCGCCTTATCATTATAAAGGAACACATAATCCGAACTTTCCTCTATCTTATTCAGTACCTGTTCAATAGATACATTATTCATCGAAATGACTCCCCGTATACGTTGGGCATAGCCATTTGCTGCAGAAAGTTGCAATACGACTGCAAAAAGTAATGTTAGACTAATCCTCATAACTAAAGGAAGTTTTAGATTTAAAGCATATTTAAAGCATAATGCAATAAATGAATGATTTTTTTTCATACATTTGTAGCTGACTAAAGTTTATTACTAAATGAACTAAGGTATTGATTCCGGTTAGCGTTTGCGAGACCCTGTACCGTGAATCTTAGATTTGGGAGAAGACAGCCGTTGGTAGCGGCCCTCCTCCCTTTTTTGATTATCAATATGTGTTATATCATAGGCTATTTGTTTTTTCAGATGATTACTAATATAAATCTACTATTATTTTCGTCTTTGTAAATGTATCATCTTCCCGTTGTTCGGGAGTCAAAATCTTCCATTTCAGGTTTGCCGACTTAGCTAAATAATCTAATATCTGCGTCAATGTTTCCGTTCTGAAAGTGGCTCGATAGCTATACTCCTTTCCCAAATGATTATTGAATTCAATATCTACATTGAAATGGCGTTCCAGACGCTTGATAATTTCTTCCAACGAAGCATTTCGGAATATCAACTTTCCATCCTTCCAAGCCACCTTCCCATAAACATCCACTTTATTTTTCTGCACCTGGCGGGTCTGTTTGTCATAAACCAACTGTTCACCGGGAAGCAATGTAATCGTTTTTTGTCCAGGAGGCAGTACATTGACTTTACCTTTTTCCAATACAGTTTCTATGTAATTATCGTCCTCGTAAGCTGTCACGTTAAATTGCGTACCATACACATATACGCTCAACCCATTCGGCGTATTCACATAAAACGGACGCTTCGGTTCTGCCTCCACTTGAAAATAAGCCTCACCAGTCAGTTCCACATTGCGGTTGTCTTTTTGGAAAACAGTAGGATAACGCAATTTACTACCAGAATTAAGCCAGACAACAGAATGGTCCGGAAGTTCATAACGCACCACCGTTCCCATGGTAGAAATAACTTCTGCGTATCTTATTTCTTCTTCCGACTCTGCAAAATATAAATATCCCAAAATCAATGAAGCCAATAGCAACGGTATGGCCAGAAATGCAGCACAACGTATCAGTTGATTGTGCAGTCTCGTTCTTTTCAGCCCTCTAATCTTCATTTGAGACTGTCGATAAGCAGCTAATGCATCAATCGACTCCATTTCTCTAATATCATCACCCAAAGCTTTCGCCTTGCGGAATGATGCCTCCAGTTCTTTATTATTCATACTTCCTTTTTTTATAATTGCAACTATATTAATAGTACAATCGACTCATTGAAAAGGGACATCAAAAGCCAATCATTTTTCAATAATCTGAAAAAAACATCCGTAGACTCTTTAATCTACATATAAGGAAAATCTACGGATGTTTTTCCATTCTCTTCTCTATTGATATAGACTACAACGGTCCTGTATATTCAAATCCCACAATATTAACAGAAGGATACGACGCATCTGCCCGCAAATTTAATACCCCCTCTATAGTATAAATATCACTAACCGCATCATATTTTACAATAAACGAACCGGGATCGTCAGAGTCTAAGCTTCTATAGCTGCCACCGCCTGTTACTGTCACATATGCACTATTTATTTGGGCTTTAGAATATTCTCCTGGTTGCAATTCGGATAATTTCAAACTTAATTGTATACGATTACTATCATCATCCGAAAGTATTAGCGTCAAACTGCCATACGAATATTTATATGCATCAGTCATTGTTAAATAGACATCAGTATTAGGCATAGTTTGAACTTCTACATTTACATTTTCATTCAGTTTTTTCAGATTACTTTCCCAAAAAGCTATTTGTTCCTCAGACAATAACACTTCAACTGTCCGGGCTTCTCCATCTATTGTTGTTTGGTTACCACAATGAAGCATAAAACCATCTTCATATAGCATAGCCTTCAACTTCAATGAGGACAAATGATTACCGTTACAATATAACTCTTTAAGATTTTCACTTTTTCCTACGGACAAATTGCTCAATTTATTATGGCTACAATCAAGTTGTGCAAGTTTAGGCCATGCTACATTTAATGTAGTCAATTCATTTCCACTAACTTTCAACACTTCCAGTCCTGCAAATTCAACCAATTCATCCACACTTTTTATTTTGACTCCATTCACCCCACCGGTAATATCAATAGCTTTTACTGCTGACGCTTCATCAGGGGAAAGTACACCGTTACCATTCGTGTCCCACTTCGGGTAAGTAACTCCGTCTATTTCCTGCTCTGTATCCATTCTGGATTGACAATAAGCTTTCAATGCAGGGTCGGTTATTCTTTCAAGCACATCATTTCTTATCATAAATGTAGCTACAATTACTACATCCTCCATAGGCATAGTAAATGTGGAAGGATTTGCCTGCACATTCTCAACTATAGTATTACCGACTCTTACTTTCCATTCTTTAAATAAAAATCCATCAGCAGGAGTAGCCGTAACAGTCACAGCTTCTCCCGCTACGGCTATTTCCTTATCAGCTGTTGCAATGGCGCCACCATAACCGGCAAATGCAGTAATTGAATGACCCTGCTTGTCTTCATCTTCTCCACACGAAAAGAATATAACACAAACTACAGCCATCAATAAAAAACTCAATCGTTTCATGTTTTTCAATTTTTGTTGATTAATAAATTTATTACTAAATGATTCAATGTTACCAACAAACTCATCTTGTTTCACTAAGGCGGTGAATTATCCTCACTTATCCACATTCATACTGATGATAAACTCACTTTCGATTCCCGGCAGCGTTTGCGAGACCCCGGACTATGAATCTAAAAACAAAAGAAGAAGATTGTTAATCAAGGTTCGTAGTGTTATTCAATTGAAATATATATATTCCATAGGCTATTATTTTAAGTTCAACAACATTAATAATACAAATAGGATTCCTAAAAAGGACAGAGAAATCAAACTTTTTTTTATTTTTTTCCGAATTCAGTTAAAATGAAACGATAATACCAACTGAAACACAAAAAAAGAATGGGAAATTAGGGTTAATCAATTATTGTATTATATATTTGTAGCAAAATGAAAAAACACAGAATCCCTAAATAATGAAAATTTCTTTTTCCAAACAGACTAAAGAACGGGCTTTCAAGCAACTTTATGAGGAATATTATGCCCCATTTTGTTTGTATGCCAAAAGGTTTGTTGACGATAAAGAAACACGTGAGGACATCGTTTCGGATGTATTCACTTCATTATGGGATAAACTGGATACTGACTCTTTTGATCTTCAATCGAACACTGCATTAGCTTACATTAAAATGTGTGTAAAAAATAACTGCCTGAATTTCTTGAAACATCAGGAATATGAATGGAGCTATGCGGAAAATATTAAGAAGAAAACTCCAATTTACGAAACAGAACCGGATAGTATATATACTCTTGATGAACTATACAGAATGTTGTATGAAACATTGGACAAACTTCCGGAAAACTATCGTACAGTATTTATGAAAAGCTTCTTTGAAGGCAAAACGCATGTAGAAATTGCAGAAGAGATGAATCTCAGTGTGAAATCCATCAACCGTTACAAGCAAAAGACAATGGAACTTTTGCGCAATGAACTGAAAGACTATCTGCCATTGTTACTTTTGTTATTCTATCGCACATAACAGTCTCTCCTTATCATCACATACAAACTATTACTTTTCCGTCCGAAAAGTATTAATAGTAAAGTTGCTTTTGACTAATAGCAAACTTCCAATCCTTTATATACAAAGTTACTTTTGACTAATCATAAACTATAAATGCAAGCTTCGTTTTTATAATCAAAGGTTGCATTTATAAAAATGAAACTTGCAATTATATAATCAAAGCTTGCAATTAAAGTTTATAATAGGCGAAAAACAAGTTTACTATTAACCCCAAACAAGTTTATCTATAATGAAGACTAACTTTACTGTTAATGATTCAGGCGTAAAATAGCAGTAGATCGTTATACAACCGCTATGAGAAATAACGAGAATGAGTATGAGAAATGCCTGTTTTTAGGGACAGAGCACAGGAAAAGTATGAGAAATGCCAACTTTTAAAAGTATTTCTCATATTCTATTACATTATGTTTCAACAGGTTGACTCATATTCATGAGAATATGAGAAATAGAATTGCCAAATCACTCTGGGGGGGCTCCCTAAGTTCCTCAATTTACAAGTTCACTAGTTTTACCGGGAACCTCAACTACATTGCATCATCATGTAGTTCTATGGATGGGAACTGATGCGAATGGGAAAGGTATGATGCTGCCAAAGTGCGGCAGCCGACCCGGTTTATTTTGCCGTTTTCCGTCTGTGGAATAGATTCTGTAATAAAAATATGTTTGGGACGATAGTATGGTTCCAATGTTGTCTGCAACTTATTTTCTAGCTCTCTCGTATCCAATTGTCCCACTATCAATAAAGTGACAGCCTGCCCTAAGCGCTGATCCGGAACTGAAGTAATGACAAAGGACGCAGGAATAAACGGGCGAAGTAACTTCTCCATCTCTTCTGCTTGAATCTTAATTCCTCCACTGTTAATCACATTATCTTTCCTACCCAGAATCATAAAACTTCCATCGGGATAAATACGTGCAATATCATTGGTCTGCAATGTTTCGTCACATACCAAAGGGGCATCAATGATTAATGTATTCTCTGCAGATAAAGACAATCTTACTGAAGGAAATGGATAATAATGTTCTGAAGCCGATGCTCCATTCAGACGACGAAGGGCAATATGCGACAAGGTTTCAGTCATGCCATAAGTGGAATAAACGGCAGTCGGAAGATATTTTATCTCCGTTTCCAGAGCCTCATCAACGGCTCCGCCTCCTATAATCAGAATATCCGTTTGCTTTAATCGCTCTTTTTCTTCGGGAACCTGCAACGTGTTATAAACTTGCAATGGGACCATTGCCGCAAATCTCAAAGGTTCTTTTATATCCGCCAACGGATGACCGGAAGCAGGACGTACAATCAAATTCAAGCCTGCAACCAACGAACGTACGACCACCATCATTGCACCAATATAACGAAGATTCATACAAAGTAATGCCGTCTCTCCTTTCTTCAAATCCAGAAACTCACAAGTCAGACGCGCACTTTGCATCATCTGATCTTTACGTACAATCAACTCTTTAGGTGTACCTGTGGAGCCTGACGTATGAACAGTAATGACGGGAGAATCGTTAAACCATTCGTTTAGGAAAAGATATAAATCCCAACTTGCAGGAGAATGAGCCTCCGCTCCTCCTGCTATTAATCGGCTTATATCCTCAAAAGCATATTCTTTTCCTTCCAGTAACAAGCGTTGTTGTTTTCGATCAAATATCATCGGAATATCCTTTAACACCATCATTTACAAAACCACAGGCAATCTTTTCTTATTTCAAGAGGCACTTCCACGTTGTCTGTAAAGAGCGCCCCTGTTCCCAGTCCCTGTGGCAACGGATTGCTGAATGTTGCACACCACTGGGCAATGGCGTTCAGACCAATGTTTGATTCCAGAGCGGAAGTTATCCACCAGCCGATCTGTTGTTTTTCAGCTTCGGTAATCCATTCGTCTCCTCCGCATATACCTCCATGAAGGGAGGGTTTAATAACGATATATTGCGGACGGATTGTTGAAAGCAGTTCCTGTTTCCTTTCCAGCGTGTTGCATCCTATCAGTTCTTCATCCAAAGCAATCGCTAATGGAGATTCGGCAGCAAGCCGAGCCATTTCCTCCCATTGTCCGGCACGGATCGGCTGTTCGATAGAATGTAGATCAAACTCGGACAGACGCTTCAGTTTTTCCATTGCATCCACGGGCGAGAAAGCACCATTTGCATCTACACGCAACTCTATTTCTTTAGAAGAGAAATGCGTGCGAATATGACGCAGTAGTGTCAACTCTTCCTCGAAATTGATGGCACCTATCTTTAACTTGATGCAACGAAATCCGGCTTCCATCTTTTTCTCAATCTGGGATAACATATTTTGAAAATCTCCCATCCAAATAAGGCCGTTAATCGGAATACCAACTTCTCCACGTGAGAAAGCCGTATCGCACAATGCCCAATCGCCTGCAAAGAAATGCCGGATAGCCATTTCCAGCCCAAACAAGATGGAAGGGTAATCGCACAAGCCATCCATATCCAGCTTTCCTTGCTCTTTCTCTACCTGACGGCAGGCTTTCACTAATATATCTTCGTAATCAGGAAGATCATCACAACTCAAAGCAGGTAAAGGCGCACACTCCCCTATTCCCACGCGACCCGGAAAATCAGGAGAAGTGAAATGAAGATACCAGACTTTACGCGTAGTATATGTTCCTCGGGAAGTTCCTGCAGGCTGTTTGAAATGAAGCAACCGGGGAATAATTTCTATTTTACAGTTCATAGTGAATTATTTTTCAGTTCACCACAGAGTTATACAGAATTTAGTTCTTTCTTCAGAGCAAACCTGTAAGAGAAGACTGTAAGAGATATGACTTACAAAACGCTGTGTTAGTCTGTAAAACGCTGCGTTAGTCTGTGAAACTCTGTGGTGAAACCGATTTAAGGGAATTTCGGATATTGTTTGAAGTTCGGTTTACGTTTCTCCAGAAACGCATTCTTTCCTTCCTGTGCTTCATCAGTCAGGTAATAGAGCAACGTTGCGTCACCTGCCAATTCCTGAATACCTGCTTGACCATCCAGTTCGGCATTCAATCCTGCTTTAATCATGCGCAAAGCCAACGGACTAAGCAGCATCATTTCTTCTGCCCACTGCACATATTCATCTTCCAACTGCTCCAAGGGAACTACTTTATTCACTAATCCCATATCCAATGCTTCTTGTGCATTATACTTCCGGCAGAGGAACCAGATTTCGCGTGCTTTCTTCTGCCCCACTACACGTGCCAGATAAGACGCACCGAATCCGGCATCAAAGCTACCTACACGAGGACCTGTCTGACCGAAAATGGCATTTTCCGACGCAATGGACAAATCACATACCACATGAAGTACATGTCCGCCGCCAATGGCAAAACCGTTCACGGCAGCAATTACTGGTTTCGGGATACTGCGAATCTGCTTTTGCACATCCAATACGCTAAGACGAGGCACACCGTCTTTTCCGATATATCCGCCACGTCCTTTCACATTCTGGTCGCCACCCGAACAGAATGCCTTATCACCGGCTCCGGTAATCACAATCACATCAATATCCGCTTCTTCACGGCAGATGCGCAATGCGTCACTCATTTCAGCAGTAGTTGTCGGAGTAAACGCATTCCGATAACGCTCACGGTTGATCGTGATACGGGCAATTCCATTATAATAATCAAAAAGAATATCGTCGTATTCTCTGATGGTTGTCCACTCTCTTTGTGTTGACATAATCTATTTTTGTTTTAATTGATGATAATAATTTTTCAACATGCGCGCGTCCTTGTTTTTGTTGGTAAACACCTCCAAGAGCACAGGCTGCTCCATAGCTTCCGGTTGAGTGAAAGTTTTCATCGCTTCAGCCAGTTCTTCGTCATTTTGCGCTTGCAGATAAAGAAACCCACGCTCTTCTGCCCAACCTTTGGCGGACGTTTTATGGACTGCCGCAATAAATTTATGCGAAGTACCCGACATATCCAACCCCGGCAAGGTATGGAAAATCTCTCCTCCTCCATTATTTAACAGAAGGATACGCAGATTGGAGCGAACGTTGACATTCCACAACGCATTCATATCATAAAAGAAGCTCAAATCTCCGATAGCTATAAAGTTCAGTTTGTCGGAAGCTGCCGCATAACCGACAGCCGTAGACAGCGAGCCTTCAATACCGTTTGTTCCCCGGTTGCAACAAACTTCAATCGTAGAAGGAATAGAGTATAATTGTGCATAGCGCACCACCGAACTGTTAGCCAGATGCAACGCACATGACTCCGGCAAGGCTTTCAACAACGTACCGATGGCAGACATTTCCGAATAAGCAAACTCCGGTTCGGGAATGATCTTGCAATAGTTTTCCCACACACGGGGATATTCAGGAGTCCGATTGTCCAACAAACTGGCTATCTTCTCCAGAAACTCGAACGGGTCCATTTCGATCACCGTAGTTAATGAGCCGTACAAATCGACCACCTCACCGTCCGGCGATACGTGCCAATGTTCTTTAGGCGGATGCTGACGGAGAAACTTCTTCAGCCGTTTGGAAACGACATGTCCTCCATAAGTAATCAACAACTCCGGAACCATCTGGCCGACCTTCTCTTCGGGCATGGCATAAAGCGCCGCATCAAAGTTCTTTACCGGAATACCGGGAACTGTCTGGTTGCCGATATGTTCAGTCAACCAGGCAAAATGTTTATATAATAACTTGATATATCTTTTTTCAAACAGATAGATAAGATTCATCTGACCGATGATAATCATACGCTTCTGGTATTTATTCATCCGATCGACCAAATCGTTATAATCACGATCGTAGACGTTCAACCCCTGATAACGGGTAATGACACGCACTTCAGGAAGCGAATCGACTGTAAACTGGAACAACGGTTCAGAAATAGGAACATTGATATGTACCGGTCCTTTTCCATGATGGTTCGTTTCCAGCAAAGCTTCATTCACCAGACGATTGCAATACCATTCATCTTCTTCCGTATGAATCTCCGGAAGGTTTACCGACTTCTTAACCAATGTCTGAAATACGCCTGGTTGTGGTACTGTCTGTCCATCCATCTGCCCGATCCAGGCAGCGGGACGATCCGCAGAAATAATGACCAGAGGAACATTTTGATAAAATGCTTCTGCCACAGCCGGATGAAGGTTTAATAATGCAGTACCGGAAGTGCAGCAGACAGCTGCGGGCTTACCACCATTCAACGCAAGACCAATAGCAAAATAGCCGGCACTTCGTTCATCCGTCACCGGATAGCAGGTAAAATTCGGATGGTTAGACAAAGTATGTACTATGGGCGTATTACGACTACCCGGACACAACACAACCTTAGTAATCCCATGCGCCTCGAGCAACGCAACCAACTGGAGTATGTTCTTCTTGTCTGTATACATGATGATAATTATTAGTAGTTTATGATTTTAAAGGAGGCACTGCAATCAGCCGTTTGATGGTTTGCAACTTCTTCTCCGTTTCCAGCCATTCGTCATTCAATTCCGAAGAGGCCAATAATCCACCGCCGGCATAAAGAGTAAGTTGTTTATCTTCGATATGCATACAGCGTAAGTTTACATAGATGTCTGTTCGCCCTTCCGGATCGAGCCATCCGATAAAGCCGGAGTAATAGCGGCGGTCGTAACCTTCATTCTGCAAAATAAACTGATAGGCTTCTTCTTTCGGCAAGCCGCATACGGCAGGTGTCGGATGCAAAACTTTCAGAAGGTCTCCCAAACCTTTATTATCTTTCAAAGAAAAACGGAAATCAGTTTTTAAATGTGACAAAGCACCGGCATAAGCAGGATATGGCCCGTTTTCCGTAGAATGAATATCCAGTGAAAGAAGCTGCCGACGGATATAAGAAGCAACATAATCTTGTTCTTTCCGGTTCTTTTCATCCCATACTTGTGGCAGTCTGCCATCTTGCAAAGGCTGTGTTCCGGCTAGTGCAACCGTATGCCATTCGTCTTTCTCACCTGATAAAATGATTTCAGGAGTGCTTCCCAGCCAGATGCCCGTCTGCGGAGTATAACATAAGTAAATATACAAATGAATATAACGTTTACAAGCCGCCCGAAAGATGGACAAAGGAGAAAAATCCGCAACTTTATCAACTGTAAGATGACGGGAAAGCACTAGTTTATCAAACGTCCTGTCACGTAACGCATTTATAAAGGTATGAAAGCATGCCGCATATTCTTCCGTAGAAGAAGCCAAAAATGATTCTTGTCCTTGCAGGCGCAAGGCTATCTCCCGGTCCTCTTCCGTATCATCATCCACCGGTAAAGGCTGCCCCCACTGATCGGGTTGAATCAACACAACCGGACATGACTCACTCACCTGAAACGGAGCAATTACAAATCCTCTCTGTCCATTCAGTTCTTTCAAATCGTATATCAAACGGACCGCTCCTTCCGCCTGCGTCAACAGACGGGGAACCTTCTCTCCGGGAATACGGTAAACAGCAAACGGCTGCTTCCGCTGAATAAATGCATCAATAGTTGTCAAGTTACTTATTTCTTCGTCGGTCATCTCTTTTTCATCACACTGTTGACTACCCGTATGGAAGACACCAGTTTGTTTGTTGAAGTAAACACGTCTACATTCCATACGTGGGAGGAACGTCCCTTATGTACAACTGTTCCTACCGCACGCACTGTATCTCCTTCATGTGCAGAAGATATATGGTTTCCGCTGACCTGCATTCCTACTACAATCTCGTCCGGCTGGCAAAGAATCATCGAACCGAGTCCGGCAACTGTTTCCGCCAACGCAAGAGTAGCTCCCCCATGCAAAATGCCGAAAGGCTGACGGGTACGATGGTCTACCGGCATCGTTGCTTCCACACGGTCTTCGTCGGCGTATGTATATTGAATTCCCAAGTTTCCCATTAATGCGTGGCGTGCCTGCGCATTCAGTTGGTCAAGGGGAATTTCAGCAGCACGCACTTCAGCTATAATAGCCTTCTCCACTGCAACGGCCACTCCGTCTTCCTCATTCGAAGCGGTCACATAGTCGGCACAGGCTTTCACCGAGTCTTGTGAATGTCCCATAGCTACGCCCAGCCCGGCCAATTGAATCATTGTTACGTCACACACACCATCGCCTACAGCAATCACTTCCTCACGCTTCATATCCAGCACCTCCAGCAAAGCGCCCAAAGAGTTGGCTTTGTCGATGGCGCAGGGAACTACTTCCAGAAAATATGGCTCCGAACGGAATACGTCCAACGCTCCGTTCAGTCGTCTCTTCCAGTGATCTTCCAAACCAACCAGTGCTTCTTCGTCATCGCTCACCAGCATACACTTACAAGGAGCAAAATCAACGGCAGCAGAAAATTCTTCTTCTTTAATTATTTGCAGGTTATTCAACCGGGCTTCATTTTGGATATGTTCATTTTCAGGAGAATCCGTTATAATCGTATCATCATGATAAGTGAATAAGGCAAAACCGTTTTTACGGGCTTTCTTTTCCAGATACGGCAACATTTCGGGATTAATCCGACGTTCAAACAGAATTTCCCCGTTTTGTGCATTGATAATCTGACAGCCATTATAGGAAAGGATAAAACCTCCATAGTTTCCAAGTTCGAGCATCTTGGCCAGCGGCATCAGGCCATAAGTCGGTCTGCCGGATGCCAGCACAATACGTACTCCCATTTGCTGAACCTTCAACAGGGCAGCCAATGTACGCTTACTAATTTCTTTCGCATCATTGAGGAGTGTTCCGTCTACATCAAGAACCAATAATTTATACTTCATGATTACACGATTTTGATTTAGATTACAAAGGTAGGAAATTGAGTGAACGACAGAAAGCGTAAACAGATAAAAATTACTTTAATTTCACTCTTTCAAACGCATTTCCAGATAATCGCGGAGGATACGGGCATGATTATACACCGGTTCTTTGGAAGCGTAAAGCAATGTTATCACCGGATGCGGCTTGATAAGAGTCAGAAAATCAGCCATTGAGGAAGAAGCGTCAAGTTCTTTCTGATACTGTACGACAAAATCTTCCCAGTGTCCGGGAATATCTTCGTGAAACCATCTACGCAATGTGGAAGACGGTGTGATGTCTTTTGCCCAATAATCATACTTCAGCCATTCTTTCTTCATTCCACGTGGCCATAATTTATCTACCAGTACCCGGTAGCCATCTGTTTCTGAAAAATCGTCGTAAACCCGCTTTATCCTAACCTGTATCATTTCTATTTATAGTTAATTATAAATAGATAAACCGGAAAATGCGAAAATTGTTTAGCAGAATCCACTCAATTCTGTAACGAATCCTGTGCTTTTTTAAATTCGTAAGGAGTCATTCCCGTCTTTTTCTTAAAAAGATTGTATAAAATCGGGGTGCTATTAAATCCGGCCTCATCTGCAATGGCACGTATCGTATAGTTGGGATGCTTTTTCATCAGTTCAATGGCATAATTAATGCGCAATTCATTGATATATCCATTGAAATTGGTTCCGGTACATTCTCTTATCATCCTCGCAAAACGTGCGTTATTCAGATGTACGATTTGTGCCAGATCTTCTCTCGACAATTCTGAAGAAAGATATAACTGTTTCCGAATAACGATATCATTCAGTTCCTGAAATATCTTCTTATTCTCTTCTTCTTCCCCACTTTCTTTATCTGTATCGTTAGCAAGTTCTTCCAGTTCTTCGGGTGAAATACGTTCCGGTTCAACCTCCGACACAACAGCCAGTTGTTCGTATACTTCCGATAACTGGTTCCCATCTTTTCTATTAGCAAATTTCTCGTTTATAAGCCTGGCAAGCATCCTGTTCTTATACTCGACTATATGATTGAAATGCCACAAACGCCAAACGATAAACAGAGTCAGTACAACAATACATGCAAGAAAACAGAGGGTAATATTTCTTATTTTTAATTGAAAAGCCTGTTCGGCAATATATTCTTCTTTTTCAGAGACGCCGTACATTGCATTCAATTCCAATGCAGCATTGTTTCTATCCCGGGTATTGATACTATCTGTTATAGTTAAAATCGTTTCACGTATCTCGGCAGCTTCTTTGTATTTATGCATACCCAAATATGCCTTCACCTCCTGTCGAAGGACAGTCAGATACTGTTCATTCAAAGTATCCTGCTGGGTTCTCATCAATTCCTTGAACCCCCTGCAATTATCAATAACCTTTTCATATTGTCCGGAAAGCACCAAATAAGGAACCGAGTACATTTTTCCGTCGGGAGTATGAGATTCTTTCTTTGATAAGTATTTCTGATAATATTGCTCCGCCTTCTCATATTTCTTCTCCATGCAATAGATGTAGGCTAATTTGGCATATAAATAACTATATTGACCGTCTATATAATCTTCAGAGATTTGAGGTACTGCCTTAAGCCGTTCAATTTGCTTTTCACGCTCAAAACCCACTTTCAATGCCTCATCAATTCGAGAATCATTCATTAAAAAGCTCATTTCTGCTCCATAGTAATAAGAGAGCAGCATCATTTCCCGCTTCTCCTTTGAGCCCCGCAAAAGCTCAATAGTCCGGTTAAAATAATCGTATGCTTTATCTTTAAAAGATAATCTCCAATTATTCTCTCCCATACAGAAAAATAACCTGGCTTTGGCTTCCCTGTTCCCTAACTCTTGCGCCTGCCTGATTCCATCTAATGCATAACGCATACTTTCATTATATTTGCTCATCATTGCCGAAAATTCAGCCAAATGTACTGTCATTTTCAGCATGTGTTTCGGATCTTTTTGATATAGGGAATCAAGCAAATAAGCTTTCCTTGCATACATAAATGCTAGTTTATTCATATACATATTACTATATGATAAACTACGCAATTCATCTACAACGCGCAAAGGAATCGTTTTCCTGTTCTCCGCTTCGTCCAGTAATTGCAGAGCACGCCTAGGTTCGGGAATATAAATATTCCTGATATATTTCTCCGTATACAGAGAATCATCAGTTAAAGTTTTATCAGCCCTCGAAAATTGATTGTGTACAAATAAAAGCACCAAAATACATACAAAAAAACGCATAAGATCTTACCGTGTTTTAATCATTCAGCATCCAAAGATATGTATTTTCCACAAAAAGTGCAAGGTGCATCTTAATTTTGCAAAATTAAAATAAGAAACATTAGCTATCTTCTTATCCCAATCCTAGTTTCTGATAAATCTTCATCTCACAGAATCACAAGCCTAAAGCCTTCCCCAACCGGGCTTCAATACACGCGCTCAAATCGGTTGTAACAAACTTCCCATTATAAAAAAGAGTAAAGATAGTGGCTGGTGTAGGCGCATTTTGTGCTTGTTCCATGGTTTCTAATTCTATTATTTTTAATGGGAGGTCCTTACTCTTGGCTGCATTGACCAAAGAACCGCGAACATGGAATTCTGTAAACGGACAGCGATGAGTATAATACACTACTATTCCATCCCGGTCGGGACACTCACCTGTCAATACACTGTCGTTGAATGAAGGATCGGGAGCAGCCGGATTTATTTTCAAAGCCAACAAACTGAATCCGTAAGGAAGTTTTTCTATAGTTTGGAAACCTTGTCGCAGCAGCCATTTTGTATCACTCATAAAATGAAATTTAGAAGTGCCCACTACGGTAACTAAACCATCTTTTCCCTGCAATTTCGCATCATCAATAGCAGACTGCAGCAAAGCCCTGCCATGCCCGCATCCTTTATATTTACCCGATACCCAGAAACAATTTATCATCAGATAATTAGGAGCACTGACAGGAACCCACGCCTTTTCAGCAGGACCATATTCGATGAACACTTTTGCCCGTTCGTCAATACGTCTGAAAACATAACCATTATCAAACTCTTTTTTCAGCCATGCTTTTTTTAATTCATAACTATCTTTGCATTTCTTGTCCGAAAAAGCACAGCATATATGTTCGTCCGCAATATTCTCCTTCGTCAAAGTGATGTAATTTGTTTCCATAATATTTTATTTAATAGGTTTAAAAATAACAGATCAATAAGCACTCATTATTATGAGTTATTAGAAAATCGCCAGGCTAATATTCTGCTGCTTTTAGTTCCCTGCTGCATTCTGATAATCTTATATTCCGATACATTCACAGACTTCAATTTAGCACATAGCTTTTCGAGATTCTTTTCTTTTGAAACCAAGCTGGTGAACCATCCACAGTTCTTCTGATATTTCTGACTCTCGGAGATCATATTCAGTATAAAACGGATTTCTCCACCCTCACACCAAAGCTCATTCGCACTCCCGCCAAAATTTAATTGTACTTTTTTCACCTTCGTCCCCTTCAGGCTACTCAATTTGCGCAAGGTTCCGTCTTCCGCTTCTTCCTTCGAGCTATGAAACGGAGGGTTACAGATCGTAACATCAAAATACTCGTCAGGCATGATAATTCCATCAAAAATTTTCCGACTGTCTTTCTGAAGTCGCAAGTCAATCTTATGTGCCAATACCGGGTTGCAAGTCACTATCTTCCGTGCATTTTCTATCGAGACCGGATCAATATCACTGCCCACAAATGTCCATCCATACTCTGTGTGCCCTATAATCGGATAAATACAATTTGCACCTACCCCAACATCCAGACATCTGCATTTCGTTTTCTGTTCGTTCGCATCTTCCTCCTCTGTCTGCAAATCGTTCGCTACCCTATCCGGCTGAATAAGATCGGCAATATAATGAATATAATCCGCTCTTCCGGGAATGGGTGGACACAAGTATTGTTTCGGTATATCCCAATAACGAATGCCATAATAACTGATTAATAATGCTTTATTTAAAGCTTTTACAGCTTGCGGATTAAAAAAGTTTATAGTTTGTACACCCAGAGGATTAAGTGATACGAATCTCTTAAGTGGAGGATAATTTTCTATCAACAACGGAAAATCATATTGACCATTGTGCTTATTTCTTATATGTAACTCACCTTTTTGCGCCATGTCGGCAAAGATACAGAGAAATTTCCTGTCTGCAAATTTTCCCTGTTAATACACTAAATTGGGATCAAATCACAAAAAAATATCATAAAATAAAAAAGCATCCCATAAGGTCATTTTCTGATACCTTAATTAGGATGCTTATTCTATAATGCATTGATATTCAATGCTTAAAAGCGGAGAGACAGGGATTCGAACCCCGGGTACCTCGCAGTACAACGGTTTTCAAGACCGCCGCAATCGACCACTCTGCCACCTCTCCAAAACTCCTTTATCAGAAGTGCTTTCCGTTGAAAGCGGTGCAAAGGTACGAATCATTTTTAAATCTGCAAACATTCTGATAATTTTTTCGCGAATTAATCGTATTTTTGCAGTCCATTAGTAAGAACAAAGATATGATATACCCTCAAAATTTTGAGCAAAAGATAGGATTCGACCAGATCAGACAGTTACTAAAAGATAAGTGTCTTAGCACTTTAGGCGAAGAAAGAGTCACAGACATGACCTTTTCGGAGCAACATGAAGAAGTTGAGGAGAAATTAAACCAGGTAACAGAGTTTGTCCGTATCATCCAAGAAGAAGATGGATTTCCCGATCAATTTTTCTTTGATGTCCGCCCTTCACTAAAGCGAGTGCGGATAGAAGGAATGTATCTGGACGAGCAAGAACTATTCGACCTGCGCCGTTCGTTAGAAACCATCCGTGACATTGTACGCTTTCTCCATCGAAATGAAGATGAAGAAGAGAACGACACCCCCTACCCCAGTCTGAAACGACTGGCAGGAGATATAGCCGTTTTCCCTCAACTGATAGGAAAAATAGACGGTATCCTTAGCAAATATGGAAAAATCAAGGATAATGCTTCCACCGAATTAGCCCGTATACGTCGCGAGCTTGCCAGTACAATGGGAAATATTTCCCGTTCGTTAAACAGCATCCTGCGCAGCGCACAATCCGAAGGATACGTAGATAAAGACGTAGCTCCCACCATGCGTGACGGACGTTTGGTGATCCCCGTCGCACCCGGACTCAAGCGAAAAATCAAAGGTATTGTACACGATGAATCCGCCAGCGGAAAAACAGTGTTTATAGAACCGGCGGAAGTCGTAGAAGCCAACAACCGTATTCGCGAACTCGAAGGCGACGAACGACGCGAAATTATTCGCATCCTTACCGAGTTTTCAAACATTCTCCGTCCGTCTATCCCGGAAATTCTTCAATCATACGAATTTCTGGCAGAAATAGATTTTATCCGTGCGAAAAGCTATTTCGCCATACAGACCAATAGTCTGAAACCCGCCGTAGAGAATGAGCAACTACTGGACTGGACAATGGCTGTGCATCCTTTATTACAACTTTCACTTGCCAAACACGGAAAGAAAGTCGTACCACTGGATATAGAACTGAATCAAAAACAACGCATTCTTATTATATCCGGTCCGAATGCCGGAGGTAAGTCCGTCTGCCTCAAAACAGTCGGTTTACTGCAATATATGTTGCAATGCGGTATGCTCATTCCCTTGCACGAACGCAGTCACGCCGGTATATTCAGCAGCATCTTTATCGATATTGGTGATGAGCAATCTATTGAAGACGATTTGAGTACCTACTCTTCTCACCTGACCAATATGAAAATCATGATGAAGAGTTGCAACGAGCGGAGCCTCATCCTGATTGACGAATTCGGTGGAGGTACGGAACCGCAAATTGGAGGTGCTATTGCCGAAGCCGTTCTGAAACGTTTCAACCAGAAAGGAACCTTCGGAGTCATCACCACCCACTACCAGAATCTGAAACATTTTGCCGAAGATCATGAAGGAGTAGTGAACGGAGCCATGCTTTACGACCGCCATCTCATGCAAGCACTTTTCCAGCTACAAATCGGAAATCCCGGAAGTTCGTTTGCCGTAGAAATCGCACGAAAAATCGGATTGCCGGAAGATGTCATTGCAGATGCTTCGGAAATCGTAGGAAGTGAATATATCAATGCCGACAAATACCTTCAGGACATCGTGCGCGACAAGCGTTACTGGGAAGGAAAACGTCAAACTATCCGTCAACGGGAAAAGCACATGGAAGAAACCATTGCCCGCTACCAAACGGAAATGGAAGAGTTGCAGAAATCACGGAAAGAGATCATCCGGCAAGCAAAAGAAGAAGCGGAACGGATGCTTCAGGAATCCAATGCACGCATTGAAAACACAATACGCACAATCAAGGAAGCACAAGCTGAAAAGGAAAAAACACGCCAGGCACGTCAGGAGCTGACAGACTTCCGTACTTCTTTAGATGCGCTGGCTTCTAAAGAGCATGAAGAGAAGATTGCACAGAAAATGAAGAAATTAAAAGAGAAACAAGAACGGAAGAAAAATAAGAAAAACGAATCGAAAGCCGCAGTCTCTTCCCCGTCAAGTGCTCCTAAAGTAGTGCCGATTGCAGTAGGTGAAAATGTAAAAATCAAAGGACAGACAAGTGTCGGCCAAGTGATGGAAATCAATGGTAAAAATGCGACCGTTGCTTTTGGAAGCATAAAAACGACCGTAAAAATAGACCGTTTGGAACGTACTAATAATGCACCCAAGACGGAAGGAATCGCCAAAAGCACCTTTGTCAGTAGCCAGACACACGATCAGATGTACGAAAAGAAGCTTAGTTTCAAACAGGACATCGATGTGCGTGGAATGCGTGGAGACGAAGCTCTGCAAGCAGTCACCTATTTTATCGATGACGCCATATTAGTCGGCATGGACCGTGTACGCATCCTTCACGGCACAGGAACGGGAATACTTCGTACATTAATCCGCCAGTATCTGGCCACCGTACCGGGAGTGAGCCACTATGCCGACGAACATGTGCAGTTTGGCGGTGCCGGAATCACAGTAGTTGATTTTGACTAACCTGTAAACAAAACGTCCAAAGAACTTGTTCTCATTTAGAAAACCACTACCTTTGTTACAGTGGTTTTCTAAAACGAGAATAAAGCATGAAGAATAATCTGTTAAGCGAAAAGCTTATTTACACAGGAGACAGTCTTACTCCTACCCACTTACATCTTTGTACTTACAATGCTACCGAGATGCAGGAAAGCGCCAACGACACCTTTCAAGCCATCAAGGGAACACTGAACAGCGATCGGATCAATTGGCTACAAATACACGGAATGAAAGATACGGAGACTATCCGTGAAATTTGCAGTCATTTTGAAATAGACTTCCTAGTCCTGCAAGATATACTGAATGCGGATCATCCTACCAAGATAGAAGAGCACGACAAATACATCGTCCTGATCTTAAAAATATTCTACCCCAACGAACATAAAGAAGAAGACGAATTGGACGAGTTGCTCCAACAGCAAGTTTGTCTTATTCTAGGTAATAACTACGTACTTACTTTCCTCGAAAAAGAAACCGACTTCTTCGATGATGTCAGTTCCGCTCTGCGCAATGATGTCTTGAAAATACGCAGCCGCCAGACTGATTATCTACTTAGCGTGCTGCTCAACAGCATCATGGGAAACTATATTTCAACAATCTCTTCCATTGATGACGCACTCGAAGATTTGGAAGAAGAACTGCTCACCATCACCAGCGGTGATGACATCGGAATTCAGATTCAGGCATTACGACGCCAATATATGCTGATGAAAAAATCCATCCTTCCACTAAAAGAACAATATATCAAGTTACTACGGGCAGAAAACCTGCTTATTCACAAAGTGAACCGTGCCTTTTTCAATGATGTAAACGACCACTTGCAATTTGTATTACAGACCATTGAGATCTGCCGGGAAACTCTTTCCTCATTAGTCGATCTGTACATCTCCAACAATGATTTACGTATGAACGACATCATGAAGAGGTTAACCATCGTATCCACCATCTTTATCCCTTTGACATTTCTGGTCGGAGTATGGGGAATGAATTACAAATGGATGCCCGAGCTCGAATGGCAATACGGGTATTTATTTGCCTGGATTGTAATGGCAATTATCGGTATTATTGTATATTTGTACTTCAGAAAAAAGAAATGGTATTAACAAAAACACATCATCAATCATGAAATCGATAAAAGAGCTATATAGAATAGGCACAGGACCTTCCAGTAGCCACACTATGGGACCGCGCAAAGCTGCCGAAATGTTTCTGGAACGTCATCCGAATGCTGCATCTTTTAAAGTAACCCTTTACGGCAGTTTAGCTGCTACAGGCAAAGGACACATGACGGATGTAGCCATTATAGACACTTTGCAACCCACTGCCCCGGTAGAAATTGTGTGGCAGCCCAAAGTCTTTCTACCGTTCCATCCGAACGGAATGACATTTGCAGCTCTGGATAGCAACGATAAAGTGCAGGAGAATTGGACTGTTTATAGCATCGGTGGTGGTGCACTAGCAGAAAATAATGACAATCCAACCATCGAAAGCCCCGATGTATATGGTATGGAAAACATGACTGAAATACTCCAATGGTGTGAAGATACCGGAAAAAGTTATTGGGAATACGTAAAGGAATGTGAGGAAGAAGATATATGGGACTACCTGGCTGAAGTATGGGCTACCATGAAAGATGCCATTCACCGTGGACTCGAAGCAGAGGGCGTACTACCCGGACCACTAAATCTCCGGCGGAAAGCCTCCACTTATTACATACGTGCTACCGGATACAAACAGTCCCTGCAATCCAGAGGGCTCGTCTTCTCTTATGCTTTGGCAGTAAGTGAAGAAAATGCTTCCGGCGGTAAAATAGTAACCGCTCCGACTTGTGGTTCTTGTGGAGTTATGCCTGCCGTACTTTATCATCTTCAAAAAAGCCGTGACTTTAGCGATATGCGCATTTTACGTGCGTTAGCCACTGCCGGTTTGTTTGGCAACATCGTCAAATTCAACGCATCCATTTCCGGAGCAGAAGTAGGTTGTCAGGGAGAAGTCGGTGTTGCCTGCGCAATGGCTTCGGCTGCCGCCAATCAATTGTTCGGGGGCAGCCCTGCACAAATTGAGTATGCAGCAGAAATGGGCTTGGAACACCATTTGGGAATGACTTGCGACCCGGTATGCGGATTGGTACAAATTCCCTGCATCGAACGAAATGCATACGCCGCCGCACGTGCGCTGGATGCTAATCTTTATTCAGCTTTCACCGATGGCATGCACCGTGTCTCTTTCGACAAAGTAGTGCAAGTGATGAAACAGACCGGACATGACCTACCGTCACTCTATAAAGAAACAAGTGAAGGAGGATTGGCCAAGGATTACAAACAAATGTAATTATAAAAAGCAACGGACCATTCCTTTTATAGAAATGGTCCGTTGTCATTTTTATGATTAAAAGTTATTCAGTTGGCGGCCAATTCGTATCGTCTCCGTTACTGATATCTTTTTCATGTATCAATCCACCATCCTGCGTGAAATAAAGCGAGTAGCGCTGGCTACCTTGTTTCACCTGAATCACAGATTCCATCGGATTCTGTGGAAATGTCAACACATATACATCTGTCACTACCCACGCGTTATATTTAGAATCTATAAAAGCCGTATAAACAGCCGGCACCAACTGATCAATACTGTTCAGTTCATTTTCTGTCATCACCCAGTTGGCATTAGCATCAAACCAGACTTCCAATTCATCATTGCTCACCCAACAGTCAGCTACATAATAAGCACCTTTCATCTCCCATTCTATATTCTGGGCAGCCGGATATACCTGTTTCAAGGCCTCCGTAATATTACTGGGCGGAACAAAAGTATCATCATCGTCATTATCACATGCGCCGAAAGAAAGGGCAGTCATAAGCAACACTACTGCCCATGCGCTAAACTTAAATCTCCACATAGTTATCTTCTTGTTTAGGTCTATTTACTGCAACTTGTTAATCATCAGCCTTGATAAATTTTCCTTTCTTATCAAATTTGAAAGAAAGCCCGGTAGACAATTCAATCTCATACCCTTTGCGGTCACGTTCCACTTTTGTCACTCCTTCATTCACAAAATTATGCGCTTTCAGGTAGTTGACAGCAAATCCCGGAACAATACTAACAGGAACAGTCTGTCCTTTCTTAGCACTTACCTCTTCCCAGTTTCCCTTACTGTCAAAATCAATTTCCGTACCATCCATCAATACCACTTCATACTTGGTAGATTCCATCATATCCTTATCAATTTTGATATGGGCAACCTGTGGTTTTGTAAAATTACTATTGATAAAATTACGTGCCGGAAGCGGCAACTGATTCATGTCTTTAGTTATCACATCTTTTGCGAATGAAAACTGCACGGCTACCAGAGCCAGTACAAGTAGAGATAGAAATTTCTTCATAATCGTTATTCTTTTAGCGTTAATACTATACTTTATTCTATGCTACAAATAACGATACAGATTCCGGAAAGATTTAGGAATATTATGAGTTTGCTCTTTTTTTGTATTCTTTAACCATCTATTCTATTTTCCACTCCCCTATGGTACAACGTTCCCTTAAAACGCAATATACCAACGATCCTCACAGACAGTTGGTATATTTCACATATAGATACATATCAGTTTTTACACCGATACGAGGGTCAAGTTAAAAATATACCGCTGTACGATTTCTAACCTGCAAAATGTAGGGATTTCATGAGTTTATCATGAATCTAGGGACCTACATATTTCTTCATTTCAACATTTTTTTTATATCAATTCATAATCTCACTCCATCCCAATGCATTACTACCACCCACTCTTTCGGTTGGTAAGTTCCGTGAAAACGGTGCGGAATCGTAGCAACCACCAAATCACAATTGGAAGCTAATACGGTTCTTAATTCCTTCAGCAACATATCCATTCGAACAATTAAATGAAGATACTTCATCATACACCGTATCACCCGTACATACTGATAAATGCACATATCCTCTCCCCGTCTTATCTCACTCAGTGTATTGGGAGAAATAGCAAATTCGCTGGAAAAGAAACTGTTACTGAAAATACGATCCATATCCATTAAAGCCAATACCAAATTGCTCAAAAACTCGTATGGTTCCTGTTTTTCTTTTGCCATGTCATTCTATGATTAATAATTTATAATATTTCAGTTTTTATTACTTTATCAAATATTGTCCACATAGGGAAACAATTAGCGATCCACTGCTAAAATCAACTGTCACTGACACTATTCACAAAAAAGCATATTACGTGAGCTTCCTGCATTTTTTCGAGCATACAAATTTTCGTCCCTAAAAAAGCAACGATAGTTTATCGACTGGATACAAGCAAGTTACAAATCTCACATACCTCTTCTTTCCCCCACCAACGCGCCCTCCTTTCAAAAGGACAAAAGGACATAAGGACAAAAATCCCCTATGGTACTATAAAAATTCCAATGCCAACGACGAAGCCTATTAGTTGGGAGAGGAATTCCAGAAAGGAGCTCCTTTATTTCCCCGAAATTCGTACAATAATCTTACCTTATTGTCGAATGATTGTATTATTGAAGGCGGAAGCAAACGCGAACAAGATATCGCTCTTCTTTCCAAGCACGGCCCTTTCACTAAATAATCCTGACAATATAGGTAATTTTGTTCAAGAATTTCCCAATCATTTCATGACAAACAAAACGATTCAGGTTGGCGCAAAACACGATTTCAATATTCGTAAGGTTACACGTCTATAAAAGCACTTAACATTATAAAGATCAGCAATATACCTCATAGTTCTTATAGTAAGATGAATAAAAACAATCATATATATCCTTTTTGTCCTTTTGTCCTTTTGGAGAGTCGGAAAAACATCGGAAGATTTGAAAAAAACATCTCAATGATTGAAATCAAACATTGGGATATTTCGATACAAATCTCCCAATGTTTTTTCTTTATATTTGTGTGTCTAAATACATCACTATACGTAAAATTAGGAAATATCAACGATCTTCACAGACAGTTGATATAGTGGGAAATTCACATCGGCTTTAACCTCCGATGTCAGGGCGTAGATCAGAAATGTACCGTCGTGCTATTTCTGATCCACAATGTAGGAGAATCATGCTTTTTACAGCATGAAGCTAGGGACCTACATTTTTTCATCTCACATACGAAACACTCACGTGTTTATTACATCTCAACATTTATTTTATACCATACCTTTTTTTGTTAATTCACTACATAATTATTTTTTCATCTAGAAGTTCGACCTACTTTTCTATCTATACAGATTAAAATAACAGACTATAAAAAACAAATAAAACTGTTTTCTATTTCTCTATAAACTAATGTTAACCAACTCCTTAAACAACATTATATGCTGTTCCGCAACACGATGTATATCATAATATTCACGCGAATAACTCCATGCAGATTCCTTCATCTTATTAGCAAGTTCATTATCCTTATATAATTTGATTACAGCATTAGCAGCCTGCGCAGGAGAATCAACATCAACTAAAAGCCCATCAATGCCATCACGCACTATAGTTGGTATAGCATCAACTCGAGTAGCAACAAAACTTTTTCGTGCAGCCATATATTCAACAATAGCTAAACCAAATCCCTCCCAACGAGATAATAACATAGCTACATCAAACATTTTCATATACTGATAAGGAACATCTGTCCATCCAGATATATATAAATCTATACCGTATTCTTTTGCATACAATTCAATTTTACTATGTTCCTCACCATCTCCAACAATCATAAAATACGCATTAGGTATTTCATTTTTAATAAGCCTTGCAGCCTCTATAAAAACATCTGGAGCTTTTTGCGGAGATATACGCCCCACCATCCCAACAATATAGGCATTCTCAGGTATTCCAAGTTCCGAACGTTTTTTTACTTCTGCGTTTTCTATCAATGAAAAGTCTATACCATTTAATATAATATTTAGCTTCTTATTATCCGCAATGTTGTGGTTAAGTGCAGATATATATTCAGCCTTAGATATACAAACAATTTTATCTGTATATCGAGATAAAAGTCTTTCAATGTATAAAAACACTAGTTTTTTTATATCTCTCATGAATATAAATATTCTACTTTTTCATGTTAAAGGCCCATCCATGAGGATTATATACAATCTTCACATGTAATCCGCAACAAGCAATCCTTCCAATTCCCCCAGCTATACTACTATGGCAATACACAATATCAGGCCGATAATATCTAACTAAAGAACGAATTCTCCTTATATTTTTTATGAGCTTTAATAAATTAAATGATTGCTTCATATCTAATTGTTCTACTTTATCTACTTCATTAATGTACTTTTTATAATCATAGTCATAAGAACAAACTAATATTTGATAAAGCTTGTATTGTTCTAACAAAGGTAAGAGCATGGATAAATATCTATCTACACCACCAGGACACTGCACTATATGCATAACTTTCATAAAGCAGCACTAATTGTTCAATATTTCCGAGTAAATATTCAAAAGATTACGAGTATGAGTATTAGGGGTATAATCATCTGCATTAAATGTAGATAATATATTTTTCTGTAGAGTGAGTATATCTGCTTTCTCATATTTCATAATTGCTTGTTTGAGAGAGTGTATGTCTCCTGTTTTAAATACGAATCCCGTTACCCCATCCTCTATTTCTTCAGCAGCAGCGCACCTATCTGGCACACTACAAGGAATCCCCTTAGATTTCATCTCTAAAATAGTTAAAGGTGAACCTTCATACCATAAAGAAGGGAAAATGAGCCCCTTTCCGTAATGTAACAGTTTTTCTTTTTCATTTCTATTCGCCCATCCACATTTTTTTTAGGATACCTACTCTTGACTGACATAATTCAACTTTTCTTGATTTGCAGACAAAGGTATACCTCTCGTTTAATAGTCATTTTTGAGTGTTTACACATAATTTTTATCCAAACTTTCTAATACTTGTCTAGCAAATATAGAAAAACGATATTTCTGTAATATCATTTCTCCAGACTCGACTGATTTACTCAATAGCTCATCCAAATCAGTACAGATCTTATTTGGATCAATATAATATGCAGAATTTCCAAAGATTTCGGGAAGACAAGATGAATTAGAAACTATGATCTTTGCTCCCACACTCAAAGCTTCTAAAGGTGGAATACCAAATCCCTCAAAAAAGGATGGAAAAATAAATGCTTTACAATTTTTCATCAAAAATTTAATCTCACCATCTGATATATATCCCAAAAACTTTACATTAGGTAAATCACATTCATTATAGTCAGTTCCATAAGCCCTTAAGCTACTCTTTCCAGCTATAAGAAAATTATACTGTGGATGTATTTTTGCTACCTCCAAGACCCAATTTATATTCTTATTTGGAGCCAGACTACCTAAACACAAAAAATAAGGTTTAGTAAACAAATCAGGTTCTATTTTTTTCAATATACAATCTTCTTCTACACGTTCAAAATGTTCCCATCCATTACCTATCACTATTATCCTTTGCGGATCAACACAATAAATATCAACCATTTGAGATTTCGAATATTTTGAAACAGTATAAATAATGGGAGAAAAATACCATGCCAGCAAATATTGAAGCTTATGCCACACTTGGGATATTCGTGCATACATTGTTTTAAAATAGGTTGGATTTACTTTATAGCTCAAATCGTGAATACAAATAAAACCAGGTTTTAGTATCGGCATTACAGAACAAAGATTTAGAGATATGGCTTTATGACGGAACAAGTAATATGCAAAATATGTTTGCTCCCATAATGCCCCTTTAGCTGCACCATATTTCTCAATTTCAATATTATGCAACATAGGAATATTTATTGCATTCCGTGGAATGATCAACCTAAGTTGCAAAGGAAAATCCCTTACAATCTTATCCATTTCCAACAATAATTCAAAAGCAAATCTTTCCTGCCCTGTCATTTTACGAGCAGTAAACTGACCATTTATAGCAATCATTAACTTATAATCTATTTAGTAAAATCGACAGCTTCAAAGAGATAGTACCTAATATAGATGTTCTAACAAATGAACGAGAGAACATCAATGACATTTTATCTTTAAAAGAGATCTTGTAATTTTTTAGTCTATAAATAAATTCTTTATCTTGATTAGACAATCTATCATTGCATAACCTAAGCAAATCGTCACATGGAAAATAATAGATAGGTTGTTTTGATTTAAAACGATATAATCTTTCCTTCCAACTTTTAAGCAAATGTCCTTCGCTAGAGGCATTCGTTCCATGACTAATATGATAAAAGAACTTGCCATCATTATATATCACTTTGCCAAAGAGATAGCATAGAAGACCTATCCAATAATCATGTGCTATTTTTTGAGAAGGAATTCTCTCTACTATAAATCTTTTCGTTTTATTATTTATTACGATTGAACATCCTTGGGCATATTCTTGAATTATTGCATTCTCTCTATTCAATGGTCTTGCGATTCTCTTAATCTGATGTGGAAGTGGTGTAAGGCCCTCATCCACCGAAATCTTATTACAATGATACATCACCAGCTCCTGTCTGCATTGTTCCAAAGCTTTTATAGCAGATAACAATTTATTTTCAAACCAAATATCATCTTGATCTGAGAATGCATAGTAATCTGCTTCAGAAGCTTTTTCTAATGCTAGCAGAAAACTTCTCTCCCAACCTACATTTTCCCCCTTAAAAATTATAACGGTATGAGTCTTTGCATATTCTTCTAATATTGCTATCGTATTGTCTTTGGATCCATCGTCACGAACAAATACACTCACATCAACACCTTTCTGAGCAAATATAGAATCAAGTTGTTTTACTACATGCTTACTACCATTATAAGTAGACATAATTACAACGACCGACTGCATAAAATCTGTTTCTTTAACTTTCTCGTACAAAATACTTTTCTCTAAAAATAAATTTGACCAACAATAAGAGACATATAAATTGAAGAATTCCCGTTTGACATAAAATCCATTTTTGACAATCATCATAAAAACTCATTTCTACGATATAATAAAAAAAGGAAAATAATATTATTCTTTTTACATATCTTCTCGAAAAGCTTTCATACATAATGTTTCTGTAAAAATAATAAGATATAAGATAATACAATATATATATATACACACACATTCCAGCAATTGAAAAATCTAGATGAGCTGGTGCAAAAATTGTCTCTACATTTCCTGCTGCGTTAGAATCACCGCCAATATAAATCATTCCAGCACCAACAGTAGGACCTTTAATCTGTTTCGCATCAAGAATCCCATATTTTTTGAGCATTTGATAAAATCCACTAAAAGTGTTAATTCCTAAAGTCATGTTTTTATTTGCTCCTTCTCTCTTTTCTAATTCATATACATGAAGATTTAACACTTGTATAGGACTTCCGATATAATATGCAAGATATTCAACAGGTCCTCCTATTTGTTTCTGTGTTGAAATATTCTGTTTTACCACCAATCGAGAAAAAAAGAAAATGCTCAACATAATTCCCAAGATCGGAATTCCTATCTTTAAAAGTTTTTTTGTAGGCTTTTTTCTCCAACCAGTAGCTTGCCATAAATTAATATAGTAAAAAAATAGAAATAGCAAAAACATTCTAATCATATCTCCACGTCCGCCAGATAATATATTTATACCAAAGCTACAGATTAAAGGGATTATAAGCCAAAAACATTTTAAAAACTTCTTTTTAAATACGCAGTAATTGTTTACAAAAACATAAGTAAAACAATATGCTATCGCCATAACTATTTTATATCCTTGCCGAATAAATGGGTTAAATAATTCTTCAAATTCCTCAAAATTTTCCTTTATATTACCTATCGCTTCTGAAACCGCCAAAGATTGCGCTAACCCCAATCTACGTATTTCATTAAAATACAAAAATGTTGCTACAATGCAATATGCAGCCACAGAGATAACTAACATAGGAGGTAAAGAAATATAAAACATCTTATATTCACTATCATTACGTCTTTTTATATAAGCATTTTTTTCAGCAATAACCATCATGCATAATCCTAAAGCTATAATTCCAAATGTACGTGGATGAAAACTAATATCCCAATAATCAACACACCAAATATTCAGCAATGTTCCAAATCCTAAAACACCGATAGTATATATTGATGGAGAAAAAATAGATCTATCAAACTTCTGCCATACATAAAGAAATAATAATATCTCAAACAAAAACAAAGTAATTAAATATATACAATTTTCTATATTTCCCATATTTACTATTTACGCCCAGTCAACAAAGGATATATCCCGATATAGCAAGCTATAAATGACAATTTTTCTTTTATTGTTATATATTCATTGAAAAATATTTTCGAATTTATTTCCTTATATAATGTTTTCCACTTTTCATAATACCCTTCTCTTCTTATAATAGGTCTATAGGCATTTTTTGCCATCAATTTAATTACTTCAATTTCTTTATCGAAAATTCCACCTGGATATTTTGTTTTCAAAATTTTTCCTATCAGTTTTACATTATTGCTTATTTGTTGTGCCTTATTATCTATATGAGTATTATCCAATATATGACTTATTGAAAATTTATTTTGATAATAAAAATAGAGAACTTCATCTATATATCCAATTTTATCAGTACGACAAAACAATTGAGTTACAATTGCGAAATCTTCACACATATTATCAACAGGATATATAAAATCTACTGATTGATAAAGTTCCCGTCTTACCAATTTATCGCAAGTTGAAGATAAATCAGATAACCTTAACAAGTAGGAAATCATTTTTTTTGCATCACAATATATATTACTTGGGATATTAATACATTCTTTCATTAACTTTCCATCTGTTCTACAAAATTTACACCTGACAATATCTAACTTATTATTGACAGCACACTCGTACATTTTGTAGTACATATTAATATCCACCCAATCGTCTCCGTCACAATGAATTATATAATCACCACGAGCTATACTATTGCCATATCTACGCACAGCAGCTTGTCCACAATTCTTTTGCATAGATATAATACGAACCGAATCTTTTCTTGTTTCATATCGCATCAAAACATTTTTAATAATCTCCACTGAATTATCAGGTGAACAATCATCTATGAAAAGATATTCAATATCGTCTAAAGTTTGTTCGAAAAGACTAATTGCACACCTTTCTATAAATTGTTCTACTTTATACACCGGTATTATTACGCTAATTTTAGGCATTTCAATTAACTATTGTATGTTGTACTTTTTTTAATAAGACAAGAATTTTAAGTTTTAATTTATCAACACCTGTATTATCCAACCACCAATTAATATAATGCAACCCCTTAAGATTGATGTCTTTAATTTGTTCACTAATGTTAACGTCATCACCAAAAGCCCTTATTTTGTCTCTTAATAGCTTGTCTCTCTGAACATCCTTTTTCTGTGAAAAAAGATGAATATCAAGCATATAACGTAGCAGCGTCACAATATAATATTTTCTAAGTGATGAATATGTCGGTAACAATTCCATAGGCTTATAAAAACTGATATTTGCCAATACTTTCTCAAAATGAGCATAGTTTTTACTCAAAGAATCCAATGATACAGATTGTCCTTCGCGACCTATATAATACTGATAAGGGCAAACATTAATACAGTATAACGATTTTGCATGAGACAAAGGATAAAAAACATACTCTGAATCCGTATAACAAATCTTTTCTTCCTGCACAAAACTTATTTTATGTAACAAATGAGTCCGATAAGTCAATGAGTGCATGTGAAAATAAGAAGGGGGCAATGAGACATGACTCAGATCTATCTTTTTATTCCACACTGCATTATCAGCAATACAATATTCCTTTCTATTTTTATTAAAAAAAACATTCGCAAAAGGTGTATAGATACAGTCTACATCAATACACTTCAATATATTTACAAATTTTACAAATTCACCGCTATCCATCCAGTCATCCGCATCCAAAATTCGAAAATATTTGCCTGTTGCTATCTTCAACGCTGCATTTACACATGAACCATAATGACCGTTTTCCTTATCAATAACAACAATACTTTGAGAAGCTTTTCTTTGAAGTTCATGTGCTATTTCAGACGTTCTATCCTTACTTCCGTCATTAACAATAATGATTTCAAGGTCATCTAATATTTCCCCAATCATCATGCTACTCACATTTCGGTACAAATACTCCTCCATATTATACGAAGGAATAACTACAGATAATATTTTGTTCATTATTATATTATTTATCATTTCCCATTTTTCAATATTATCCCTTTTATATCAAAAAAACTTTCATCATGACTTATAAAATTCAGTCCTATATAAGAAAGCAATCCTGCCAAAAATCCTACCATCAACTTTAACCATGGTTCTTCAAAGCCTAATGCTGTTCTCCAACAAATAATCCCCATCAAAGCAGATTTTACAATCACAGGTACACTATAGTACATCTGTTGCCTAAAACCAAATCTAATAAACTTTCCAGTATAAAAACAATTAAAGCAGTACGCTATAAAACTGTACAAAGCACGTCCTGCACACAGCCACCATAACCCGAATGGTAGCATTCCAAACAAAATAATCAATGCTATCGGTTTCTTTATAAGTTCTAGTTTAAGTACTAAATCAGTCCGTCCTCTTACATACAAAATATTAAGATTTATATGTGTAAGTGGGTCAAACAAGTAGCTAAAACATAATATTTGCATCAAGGGAACACAAGGCAACCATTTATCGCCTAGCAATACATAAATAAAAGACTCTGCTAAGACTATTAACCCAATAAGAATAGGATAAAGAATGAAAACCGAAATACGCAAAAATTTCTGATAAGCTCTACAAAGTTTTTCCGAATCATCTTGCACTTCTGCCATCAATGGATAAACGACTTTCATAACAACAGATAGCAAACTTTGAGATGGTAATTGTGCAAACTGATTTCCTCTATTATAGAATCCAACTTCTACAGGTGAAAAGACACGCCCTATCACTAATGTATAGATATTGTCATAAACAGTATTTATAATGCCTGAACATAGTATTTTAGAACCAAATGAAAACATTCTACAAAATGCAATCTTGGAAAACAAGGGTAACGGTTTCCAATGTGTAATCCATTCTATCAGACATACTCTTAAAAAAGCTGCGCCTACTTGCTGAAACACCAACGCCCATACTCCATAACCTTTAAATGCCATAATGAAACCAACAATTCCCGTTAACAACTGCGTACCTAATGTAACGAAACACAGTTCCCGAAATCTAAATTCTACGGTAAGCCGTGCCGTCTGCGAAATTGTAAGTGAATTGAATACAAAAACCAAACCTAGAACTCTGCAAACCGATTCCAGCAATGGCGTACGATAAAAGTCTGCTATTAGCGGAGCTGCTAAAAACAATACTACATACCAAAACAGACCTACAACTATATTAAAATAAAAGCAAGTAGAATAATCAGTTTCTGTTCTATTTTGATTTTGTATTAGTGCGCTACCAAATCCGCTGTCAAGAAGAGTAGAAGCTACTGCTAAGAAAATGGCAGTCATTCCTATTATACCATAATCTTCTGGAGATAGAATCCTCGCAACTGCTATTCCTACAAGAAGACTAAGCACCTGACTACCAATTCTTTCCACCGAAGTCCAAAAAACACCGTTGACAGCTTTATCTTTCATAACGTAGTCGCCGCTATCCTAAATTTACTTTTTTCTCAAACCAAATACACGAAGCACCATCCCGCCCCCTGACTTTATAAACAAATATGTAGCTTTTAGAAAAGACATCTTCAGACCTGAAAGATATTTCTCGTAAGATTCATCTACATCTACCACCAAATTACCATGAAGACTCGCCCCCTTGATCGGTTTCATATAATCACCATATTCATGCTTCAACACTTCATGATATGCCAAAGGAACAGGCAATTCTATTCTCTCAAATGGTATCCAGACTGTTTCATCGAACCATTCTGTATTTCTCACATATCTAGGCAAATAAGTAAATTGAATACAACAATTCCTTGAATTTCTGTTAACAGAATAGTTACGATGAAGTTGTTCCATGTAAGAATAAAGTTCAATATCAGTCCACGAAGCCTTTTCCCCCAACTTTCGTTTAGCAGAAATGTATTTTATCAAATTCGGTATGGAAGAGAACCGTCTCAGAGGATAATTTCTTCCCCATAAATAATTTAGAATGCAGTTTCTCTGTTCTATAAGTTGTTCTCTTTCTTCTTTATCTTCAGGAAATCCGTCAGCTACAAATATATCTATAAATATCCCCTGATGAAATTTAACGCCGATTTCTCCTTCATATAACAATATCATAGCTGTATTGTCATAACGCATCTGAGCATGCCCTCTATAATATCCTTTTTCAGTATAAGCACACTGAAAGAATATAGGTTTTTTAAATTCATCCGAAGCTATTTCTAATAAACGGTCATAATCTTCTCTGAACATAAAAAAATCCATATCATCATCCCATGGAATAAATCCTTTATGCCGCACAGCTCCCAGCATCGTTCCACTTATTGCCCATATACGAAGATTATATTTTTTACATACCTCAAGAAGTGCCAATGTCATTTCTATCTGTATATTCCATACGTGTTTGCTTTGACGCGTAACCAAAAAACCACTCCGCATCTCTTCTTCAAGCGAATTTATATATTGTGTCATAAAAGTGTAAGTAAACGGCTATTATTTTAGATCATCACTTAATACTCCTTATTCATTGAATAAACTCATAGATATCTATTTAATAATAATCTCATAAAGAGACTTAATAGTAAATTCGCAAAGTTCCACAGGATTATTCTTCAGCCTAACGGGATTAACTGAATGGGAAAGAATTTCAATCTCCTCTGTCTTATTAATAGCAACCGGGTTTGTGATTTCCATTTCTGTCAATATTTGGCGAAACTTGACAACAGCTTGCTCCAAAGTTAAGCACCCCATAGCTTTAGAAATGTCAGCAAAGATGCCCCAAAGATATTCTTCACCGCGAGGTTCTAAACATTTGTTCATGTTCAACAACATATATTCCCATATTTCTGAAAGTCCTACTGCCACAGCATGACCATGAGGAAGTTTATATAGAGAAGTAATCTTATAACTGAAAGCATGTGCGGCCGTAGTTTGAGTTATGCAAATGGCACGACCAGCATAGTTAGCAGCCAACATGATCTGTTCAGCTGAAAAGTCTGTATTTTCAAAAATATACTCACGCCAATACTTTATGATTGTCTCAACAGCTATCTTGGAATAACGCTTGCTCTCGTCAGTGGAGTTCACAGACCACCAAGATTCAATACCTTGACAAAGAGCATCAAGCATAGTACATTTCTTCTGATAAACGGGAAGAGTCTTGAGCAACTTTGGTTCAAGAATGACGACATCAGGAATAATACTTTTGTGCATCACGCTCTGTTTCTTACCATCATGATAAATAACGGCATAGCAGGTAGATTCAGACCCTGAACCTGCCGTAGTAGGAATGGCAATCAGTTTCACGCCAGTATCTTTGTACTCTTGCTGCAAATAGGGCTTATCTTTTGACATTTGACAATATAGCTTTACACATTTAGCCACGTCCATTGAGCTACCACCACCAATAGCAAGAATTGTGTCGCATTGAGTAATCTGGAAAAGGTCTACCCCCCTACAGATATCTTCATAAAGAGGATTAGAAGTAAACTGATCAAACACCATGAAGGGAGTACCAATATGTTCTATCTTATCCTTAATACCAAGATAAGGAAAGCTACTACCACAAACTAATAGCACCTTGGTAGAACCTTTGAGAGCTTCATTAAGATAATCAATTCCTTGATATATTATTTGCATATTATATAAATCTAACTCCTTAAAAAAGTCATCAGAGCTTCCTTATTCTGAATAGGTGTAGTAGTGGGACGACCTAAATCCTTGCGATTGCCCTGCTTGACACATGCCTGCAAGAAAATTGGTCCTTCTTGGACTTTGATTTCACCAATCAATTCTTGTAGCCCCTCCTTTGTATCGACATTATAAACATGTTTATACCCCATAGCTTTAGCTATAGCAGGTATATCAATCTTCAAACCTACAGTAGGCTGACCTCCGACCGAGTCGTGAGCACCATTATTAAAAACTACATGAACATAGTTCTGAGGCGCTTTATTAGCCACAATAGCCATACTACCCATATGCATAATAGAAGCTCCATCACCATCAAAACACCACACTTTGCGATCTTGCTTCTCTAAAGCTATGCCTAAAGCTATTTGAGAGGCATGTCCCATAGCCCCTACTGTCAAAAAATCGCGCTCATGTCCTTGATTCATAGCAGTACGGTACTCGAAGAGTTCACGACTTATCATACCTGTAGTAGATATAATAGTATCAGCTTCACCAAGTGCTGCTACAACTGTTTGAATAGCCTCTTCACGAGACATCGTAAAATTATTTCTCTCTACATTTTGAAGAGTATAGGCATTAAAGGTGTCTTTTTCAATGATAAGGGCATAGACCTCATTCCGTTTAACCGCCTCTACAGCTTTTAATATTTGCTTTGCAGCCTTGTTTTCTTCTTTTGAAAGCACATCATAGTTCACTCCCATAATATTAAGCAATCCGGTTGTCACCTTGCCCTGTTTTACATGTTGTGGTTCATCTTGCACCCCAGGACAACCACGCCAACCAATCAGAAGAAGAATCGGTATATTATAGACTTCCTTATCTACTAGTGAAGCCAATGGATTTATGGCATTTCCCTCACCAGAGTTCTGCATGTATACAACACCTACCTTTCCTGTGGCTAAATGATAACCAGCCGCAAGAGCAACAGCAGCACCTTCATTAGCAGTTATAATGTTGTGCCTAGCATCCATATTGTCGGCTATGTATCCACAGATACTCTTCAGTAGCGAATCCGGTACACCTGCAAAATAGTCAATACCATACCTATCCAATTCGTCTATAAAAAATTTCGGACTAATCATTATATTATTTTATTTATGTGTACTAGGGATGAGTTCAAGAATCTCTTTGATAGGCATGCAGTATTCTGCAGAAGCCTCTTTTGAACGACCATGTGTCAAGATAGACTTGGCACAATTCATCATTGCTGGATAAGATGCACGAAGCATGTGATTTGCATATATTACCACATTTATTCCCCATGAAGCCAACTCCTCCTCTGTAAACTGATTATAGGTTGTCGGAACAACCACAATGGGTATATCCGCATATCTTGCACGAAATTTTTTACAGAATTCCTTGATATCCTCACCTGTTTTTTCCTTTGAATGAATCATGATACCATCAACACCAGCCTCCACATAAGCAAAGCAACGCTCAATAGCATCAGACATTGGCTTACCTGCAATAAGCGATTCACAACGTGCTATAATCATAAAGTCTTCAGTAATCTGAGCATTTTTGCCCGCCTTAATCTTTGCTGTAAATCCTTCGATAGTATCCTGTGTCTGAATAGCGTCTGTACCGAATAGTGAATTTTGCTTTAATCCCACTTTATCCTCAATGATAACAGCAGAAACTCCCAGACGTTCTAAAGTGCGAACAGTGAAAACAAAATGCTCTAATTTTCCACCAGTATCACCATCATAAATAAACGGTTTTGTAGTTACTTCGAGAGCATCGTTAAGACCATGAAGCCGTGTCGTCAAGTCGACAGCCTCTATATCCGGTTTACCCTTTGAGGTAGAATCGGTCAATGAAGATGCCCACATACCGTCGAACTCACGCTTCACATTATTAATTTCAATGCAAGCATTTTCCGCAATAAGACCAGTAAGTCCTGAATGACTTTCAAGAATACGTACAATAGGCTTAGCAGCAATCAGCCGGCGAAGTCTTTTCATTCGGACTTCAGGGGTTGTACCTATCTCTTTCAGATGTTGGTTAAGCAATGAAGAAGAAATACCTTGAGTATAAGGAATATCTATAACCTTACCTCCCCATTGTGAAATGCAATCGATAACATGCTGACGCGTCTTCTGCTGAACCCCCTCTTTCCAATCATCACCGTGAAGAACATAATTTGGACGGATTTTCTCCAAATTCGGTACATAATCAAGAGTAGTCTGAGGTATGACTTCATCCACCCCTTTCAGATTCTCAACAATAAGTGAACGTTGTTCAAATGACAGATAAGGCAACCGCTTGTAACTAGCTATTGCCGAATCCGTTAATACCCCTACCACAACACGACCAAGCTTATTTGCCTCATGAATTATGTTGAGATGCCCCGGGTGAATTATGTCAGCACTCATACCGACATAAACAGTTTTTATCTTATCCATATTATTGAATTATAATACTATATAGACAGTTTTTTTATATTTAATCACATAAAAATACACCTTCAAAAATTAGATATATTAACATATGCCTTCATTTAAAATGGCTTAAAGCTTTTGTTACTATTTGATGCATATCATAATATCTATATTCTGCCAATCGACCTCCAAAAATCACATTGTTATCCTGATCAGCCAGTTTCTTATATTTAAGATAAAGCGAATTATTCTTTTCGTCATTTACTGGATAATAAGGTTCGCTCCCTTCTTTCCATTCTGAACTGTATTCCTTCGAGATAACAGTTTTAGAACAAGCCTCAATGTCCGCCCCGAACATTTCAAAATGCTTATGCTCAATGACACGTGTATAGGGAATTTCTTTTTCTGTATAATTAATTACTGCATTACCCTGATAGTTGGACATATTTAATAGCTCCGTTTCAAAATTTACTGTACGATATTCCAACTTCCCGAATCTATATCTATAAAACTCATCTATTGCTCCTGTAAATACTATCCTATCTGAAATTTCTTCCAACTCATTCCGGTGAGCAAAGAAATCATAGTTTAGTTTGGTATCTATACCTTCCAGCAAGCGCTCTATCAGTACATTGTATCCACCGATAGGAATTCCCTGATATTTATCGTTAAAATAGTTGTTATCAAAAATAAAACGTACAGGAAGTCGTTTGATGATGAATGCGGGAAGATCGCTACATTTGCGTCCCCACTGTTTTTCTGTATAACCCTTAATCAGCAATTCATAAATATCCTTTCCGATAAGTAACTGTGCCTGCTCTTCCAAGTTGCGAGGTTCAATAACACCTTGTTCTTTCATGAGAGCAATCGCCTCTGCCTTCTGTTCTTCAATCTTTGCCCTTGCTTCAGCAGGAGTAGTGATTCCCCACATCTGATAGAAAGTATTCATATTGAAAGGTAAATTATACAGCTTTCCTTTATAGCTAGCTATCGGTGAATTGGTATAGCGATTGAATTCCACAATGGAATTTACAAAATCCCACACTACTTTATTGGAAGTATGAAAAATGTGTGCTCCATATTTATGAACATTAATACCTTCTATGTTTTCACAATAAATATTCCCACCCAAATGAGAACGGCGATCAATAACTAAACACTTTTTACCTTGTAGTTTTGCTTTATAGGCGAATACGGAACCAAAAAGTCCGGCACCTACTATTAAGAAATCGTAATGATTCATGACATTTCTAATTTTATTTCTATATTACGAAATACATTTAAATTCGTTAATATCCCCTCTTCTAATACGCATTCTTCTCCCCCACAATCACATTCGCCACAGTCTTATAAATGATATATATGTCAAGCAGCATTGTCCAGTGCTCCATATACCAGATATCAGCCTTAACACGTTCCTCCATCTGTGATAATTCCCTCGTTTCACCACGAAAACCATGCGTTTGAGCCCAACCGGTCACTCCAGGTTTTATAAAGTGCCGCACCATATATTTATCAATCAAACGGGCATAAATCTCCGTATGGGCTAACATGTGTGGACGGGGACCAACTACCGACATATCACCCTTAAAGACATTGATAAACTGAGGGAGTTCGTCAATATTAGAACGACGGAGGAAATCTCCAAATCTTGTTTTACGGGGATCATCAGCCGTAGCCTGTTTACTGTCGGCTTCATCATTCACTTTCATCGAACGGAATTTATAACACACAAAATCCACACCATTCAAACCCGTACGCATTTGCTTAAAGAATACAGGACCGGGAGAAGTCAATTTTATAATACTTCCCACTATGAGATAAACAAAAGGAAAAATAGTAACCAGAAAAAGACCTGAGATAACAATATCAAATATTCGCTTCAATATCCGATTTTCCATTTTACCCAAAGGCTCATAACGCAGATTCAAGATAGGCATATTGCCAACCATACTGTGCCAGATACGACGAGGAAAACCTTTACATACATTAGGAACACCATGAAAATAAAGCAAATGGTTTTCACAATGATTCATAATAGAAAAATTATAGCGCCCCTCCTCCATCGACAGAGAACAAAAAACATGTTTGATTCCCGGATGTACGGACATAAAGTCTGAAAAACCGTCGGGATTACCCAGATAGGAACATTGGGAGGAAAAGGCTTCATTCGGTTTTATATCAAAATAACCCACAACCTCATATAGGGAAGAGGCTAAAGAACTCTCCATCTCCTCATACAACACCTGCATATTATTGCCTCCACCTATAAAAACAGCATAACGTCTATGCTTGCCTTTAGCACAATAGACTATCAGGAAATGACGGATAATAATGCGATAAATGCTTAGAATAACAAAGAGGAAAGAGAAATAGGCAACAAAGAAAAGAGGAGAATAGATAGAGATTCCACTAAAAGTCATGATACATGCCCAAAAGATGGAAAAAGCTATAATATTCTTCAACACACGCAACACAAGTTGGTCAGGGCGAATTCCCCGACTATCCCACACCCTCCCACGGGATCCAGAACAGGCCAGATAGCAGAGACTTAACGAAGTCATCATCCATGAAACCCTGCAAGAAAAAGGTAAAGAGACAAATACTTCTTCCCAAAAGAAAAGGAGAAAGAACAATACCAGGTTCAGAATGATCAGATCTCCCAGAACTGCTACAAATTCTATAAATTTATTGATTTGACTGGTGGTTGATACCATATCACATTAAAAATTGATTTTAGGCACATACTTCTTTGAACTTATTCAGAAAATCTTTTCCGAATAGATTCCAAGAGATAACAATACAAACTGATAGGAAAATAAAAGCTAAAACACATACTTTCCTACTGGTTCCCGAAGGTTCCAAGGGGACAACAGCAGGTTCTACAACAGCAAACACTGGCTTCTCTTCCTGAACTTTAGCTCTGGCAATCTGAAGCTGACTGGCAACCTGGCTGTATACCTGGTAAGCAAGGCTCATATCATTCTGCAAACGTTCCTGTTCGGTACGAACACTCTGCAAAATGATATTGTCATGAGAGTCCATATAGTCAGCATATTTCTTCTGAGCGACATAATATTCTTGTTGACGTTCTTTGAAAAGTTTCTCCAAATAAATACAATCCTCTTTAGATTTGGAAGTACGATAATCTATGATGTATTCCTGCAATTTCTTAACCACGGAATCGGCTACGACTGCAGCAACTTTAGAATCCTGAAAAGTTGCAGCAACGGAAGTCATTGAAGTTTTCTTATCCACAGAAGCGACAATCTTTTTCTTTAGTGATTCAATCTTCTGAGATTCCTTTTTAGATAATTCAATGGTACCTTGACTCGCTTTATCCGAAAAAATAGATTCATCCTCATCTTCGATAAACAAAGACTTTACTCCGCCAATTACCATACCAGGAAACCCGATTACATAACTCCACCAGGGAGAAGATTCTTCATCTAAATAAGAACTTAAAGAGATTTTCTCACTCCCTGATACAGGTACTTTCATATTAGAAAGTTCCAACAAGAAGGGAGTAGAAGAGACGATATCTGCAGATAAGGAAGCATTCAAGGCATCGGTTCCATCTCCCATAGAAACTCCACTTCCTAAAAATGAAGCAGCCAAACCGGATAAACCACCACCTTTGTTATTACCCATTTCCGGAGAAAGGGTAACTTCAACCGTGTACTGCTTAGGGATACTTATCGCAACAATAACACCAATTATCAGTCCGATACCGGCCGCTTTATAGATTTTCTTACGAATACCTATAACCTTACGAAGAAGATCCATCAAATCAATTTCGATCTCCTCATCATTGTGATTATTATGCAACTGTTTTGTTTCCTTCTCAGATGTTTGTTCCATCAAAGTAGACATAAATAAAGGTATTCGTTATTTCTTGATTAAATTAGCAATAGAGGCAACCATCATACCCAAAGTACTGAATGTAGTAGCATAACTTAAAATATTTCCCATATTGGTCTTCTTCTTAGCCTTACTAGGCACAATTATCTCACATCCCGGTTCGATCTGTTTCTTACCGCTACCTTTAACCTTAGTTACCTGACCATTCATATAAACAATGAACTTCTTGCTCTTCTTCGCATTTTCAGAATAACCACCGGCCTGATTCAAATAATAATCAACTTTCTGTCCTTCTATATAAGAAACCGTATTCGGAACCATGACAGCACCATTGATCGTGACCGTATTAGTATTCTTCGGAATAAAAACCACATCACCTTCACGAAGAACCAAATCTGATGCACTGCCAGGATTAGCTATAGCTTTCTCCAAATCAATGCCGACTGTAAAATGATCTTCCACACGGACGCCCAAAGAATCCATCATAGCTTCTCCTAGCTGTCGACTCATCAAACGGATCACATCTCCCATACGTTTCTTCTCACCTGCAGTAGCGACACGAGTCAACTTGGCACCGCGTAAGTAAGCATAATTCGTAGCACCTCCCGCTTTATTGATCAAATCTGAAAGACGTTCTTCACGACTAGTCATGGCGTAAGACCCTCCGAACAGGATTTCACCTTCAACGGCTACATTCTGCTGAGCCTGATAACCCGGACTACGACGAACATAAACCTCATCATAAGGTTGAAGTACGAAACCCGGTGTGCCGTCGACGACAAAGCCTTCTTTCAGGGAGAATGTATAGATCTGACCAATAGTATCGTTATCCACTGTACTACGGGGATTCTTGATTCTACGGGATACATCCACACGAACTACAGAAGCGGCTTCACGCAAGCCTCCGGCCTGAATGATCAAGTCTTCAAGAGTCATGTTGTCAGCATAAGGATAGGAATCCGGTTTGGCTACTTCACCATGGATTACAACATCACCTCTATCTTCCAAATCATGGATACTAGGAATATAAAGAATGTCGTTTTTCGCTAGGATGATATTTTGAGAAGTACCATCCATAATGGCTTTAATGTCAACAGGGATAACTTCAGTAGTAAGATCCTCACGTTGGCGATAAAGGACAGCACGGTTCAAGAAAGCATCACCCGTCAAGCCTTGGGCTTCGTTCACCAGTTCGCGGACGGTATTCAGTTTTCCGTTTAGCTGGTAGATACCGGGACGATAAACGGCACCACGGATTTCAAGCTTATTAGTGAAGCGGTTAAGGATAGCCTCGGCGGTCACAACATCACCATTCCGCATTTTATAGACACTATAATCAAGGTCTTTAACTGTATTTACTTCATACTCCTGTCCGTTTTGGCGTACGACACGCAAGGAACGGGTGTAGGCGTCGGCCTCAAACCCACCGGCATAACTGATAAGAGTAGATAAATTTTCGTCCTTCTTCATTTCGAAACGCATGGGACGTTTCACTTTTCCGTCGATCTTAACCAATACGTCATAAGCGGGAACAATCACGACATCACCTTCCTGCAGACGAATGTCATCCTGAATGTGGCCTTTCATGATAAATTGGTAGACGTCAATCGTAGCTATGTTCTTACCATTACGTACCAGCTGCACATTGCGAAGGCTACCTATGTCACTCACACCTCCTGCACGATAAAGTGCATGGAAGACAGTAGAAAAGGAAGAAAGAGAGTAAGTGCCCGGTTGGACAACTTCACCCATCACATTGATTTGAATAGTACGGATGCTACCCAGAGTCAGACGAATGTCCGAAGTGGGGTCATTCGTATTATTAAGACCATTATATATCTTGTTTAATGTTTTCTTGAGATAGTCATTGGCTTCAGAAATAGTCAGACCGTTCAGATTGACGGGACCTATTTTCTGAATGTTAATCGTGCCATCAGGAGAAATCTGTTGGCGGATAGTGTTCTGGCTGGCTCCCCAGATGTCGATAATCACTTCATCACCGGGACCGAGACGATAATTTAAAGGGGTGGCGATGTTGACACTGGGTTCAAAAGTCAGGTTACGGGTATTGAAGATGTTTCTTCCGAAAACCTGATTACTACGTGCAAGATCTTGAGTACTCGGATGGTCTTCCAGCATATCGGAAGTGTTCTCCTTCATTTCTTCACGAAGACGGGATTCATTGACATCCGTACCGGTAGCGTTGGAAGCATTGACATTGTTCTGCTGCT
>OGTZ01000084.1_pt1 | contig 85781 bp, 98 predicted proteins | sample 1573651 | NCBI WGS metagenome assembly OGTZ01 (sample SAMEA2582160, study PRJEB24529) | metagenome | biome: Human gut stool | place: China | collected 2011 | reverse complement strand
ACGAGGAGTTTGACAAACAGCTGGAGGAACTGGGCTGGTCGCCCGGCGACATGGTAACGATGGCGGGAATGTATATCGAACGTGGGATGTACAACATGAAGAAAGGCATCCGCGATTTCTTCCGCGAGATACTGGAACTGATGTTCCAAGCCGCCGCCCTCGTGATAGACACCATCCGCACCTTTTTTCTCGTGGTGCTGGCGATACTCGGTCCGATAGCCTTCGCCATATCGGTATGGGACGGCTTTCAAAGTACACTCACACAGTGGATATGCCGCTACATACAGGTTTATCTGTGGCTGCCCGTGTCGGATATGTTCAGCACCATACTGGCGAAGATTCAGGTGCTGATGCTGCAAAGCGACATCGAGCGCATGCAGGCTGACCCGAACTTCTCGCTGGATTCGAGCGACGGTGTGTATATCGTCTTCATGATCATAGGAATCATCGGCTATTTCACCATCCCCACGGTAGCAGGCTGGATTATCCAAGCCGGAGGCATGGGAAGCTACGGTCGCAACGTGAACCAGACGGCAGGACGAGCCGGAAGCATGGCGGGCAGCGTGGCGGGTGCAACCGCAGGAAACGTGGTCGGACGTGCCGGGAAACTGCTGAAATAATCAACTGACAATTAAAAACGAATAAATAACAATGGAATTTAAGTCACTTAAAAACATCGAATCATCGTTCAGGCAGATACGCCTGTTCGGTATCGTCTTCCTCTCGCTGTGCGCCGTGATAACGGTATGGAGCGTGTGGAGTTCCTACCGCTTTGCGGAACGGCAACGGGAAAAGATTTACGTGCTGGACAACGGCAAGTCGCTGATGCTGGCTCTCTCGCAGGACTTGTCGCAGAATCGTCCGGCGGAGGCAAGGGAACACGTGCGCCGCTTCCACGAGCTTTTCTTCACACTCTCACCCGAAAAGAGCGCGATAGAGCATAACGTGAAACGCGCCCTGCTGCTGGCAGACAAAAGCGTGTACAACTACTATTCGGACTTCGCCGAGAAGGGATACTACAACCGCATCATCGCCGGAAACATCAATCAGGTGCTGAAGGTGGACAGCGTGGTATGCGACTTCAACGGCTATCCCTACCGTGCCGTGACCTACGCCACACAGAAGATCATCCGGCAAAGCAACGTCACCGAGCGCAGCCTCGTGACCACGTGCCGCCTCTTGAACTCGTCCCGTTCGGACGACAATCCCAACGGTTTCACCATCGAGGGATTCACCATCATCGAGAACAAGGATTTACAAACCATCAAAAGGTAAACGGATATGAAGAAAATCAGAAAATCATTTTGGCGTGCGTACTGGAGGATCCACGACAAAAAGAAAATGCTGGTGGCAAGGCTCAAAGGCTATCTGGACGGTTTGCCCCCGAAGACACGCAAACGCATCGTGCTGGCGATGCTCGCCGCTTTCGCGGTGCTTGCCCTCTACACCTTCGGCAAAGCCGTCTATGACATCGGCAGGAATGACGGCAGCCGGATAGCAACAGACCATGCCGGACAGGTGGAACTGTCCGTAAAGCCGGACAACAATCATAATGTAATACTTTATTTATATGGAACAGACGAAGAATGAACCTAAAAACGAGAACAAGGCGGCTCCCGACAACGGGAAACCGAAGAACCGACGCCAAGCCGAGAGCCATCAAGCCTGCTTGAATGGCCAAGGCGCGAAGGAGGAAGGCAAAGCCAAGGAGCGCAAGCCGCTGACCGAAGCCCAAAGGCTGAAACGTCAGAAAATGATAGTGCTGCCCGCTATGGTGCTGGTATTCATCGGGGCGATGTGGCTGATATTCGCCCCATCTTCCGACAAGGAGCAGCAACCGGGGACGGGAGGTTACAACATCGAAATGCCCGACGCAGACAAGGCGAACCGTCAGATTATCGGCGACAAGGCGAAAGCATACGAACAGGGGGCGATGGAGGAACGGCAGGAGAACCGCAGCCGCGCCATGCAGGAACTGGGCGATATGTTCGACCGCGAGGTGGCGGAAACGGACAGCGGCAGGGACTTCGACCTTGCCAATCCCGGAGGAACGGAAGAGAACGTGAAGTCCGCACCGAAGACCATCCAATCCTCCGCAGCCGCCTACCGCGACCTCAATGCCACGCTCGGCAACTTCTATGAGCAACCGAAGAACGACAATGCGGAAATGGATGAACTGTTGGAGCGTATCGCCTCGCTGGAATCGGAATTGGAAAGCGAGAAAGGCAAGGTGTCCGCTATGGATGACCAAGTGGCACTCATGGAGAAGTCCTATGAACTGGCGGCAAAGTACATGGGCGGACAGAACGGCACACAGCCACCTGTCGGACAGGCGGCAGAGCCTTGCCCCGTGCAGAAAACCGGAAAGAACACGGCTGCACCTGTCAGGCTGGTGGCGCATCAGGTTGTATCCTCGCTCTCACAGCCGATGAGCAACGCCGAGTTTGTCGCCTCCTTCTCGCAAGAGCGTAACCGCAGTTTCAATACGGCGGTGGGCGTCACGACCGTATCGGACAAAAACACCATATCGGCGTGCGTTTATGGGGCGCAGAGTGTGACGGACGGGCAGGCTGTCAAGCTCCGTCTGTTGGAGCCGATGGCGGTAGCGGACAAAATCATCCCCCGTAATGCGGTGGTGGTAGGCACGGCAAAGATTCAGGGCGAACGGCTTGATATTGAAATCACGTCGCTGGAATATGCTGGTACGATTATCCCGGTAGAGCTGGAGGTGTATGACACGGACGGGCAGCCCGGTATCTTCATTCCGAACTCTATGGAAATGAATGCCGTTAGGGAGGTTGCCGCCAACATGGGCGGATCGCTGGGCAGCAGCATCAATATATCCACCAACGCAGGGGCACAGCTCGCCTCCGACTTGGGCAAGGGGCTGATACAAGGCACGAGCCAGTATATCGCCAAGAAGATGCGTACCGTCAAAGTGCATCTGAAAGCCGGGTACAAGGTCATGCTCTATCAGGACAGAAATTGAAAACAGAAAAAGCAACAACAATCCAATTTTTATTTACCACTAAAATCCAAAGTAATGAGAAAAGTAATCATCATGTTTGCCCTCGCTATGGGCATCGTAACTGCCAACGCGCAGGAGAACGTAACCGTTGGAACGGACAATGGAAGTGAACCGACGAACGAAGCGAGAGCAGAGGCAAGCTCGCTTGACTATGCCTTGCAAGGAGGAGGAAGGCAAAGCCAACAACCGACCTTGACAAAGGAGGTCTATCCGCAGAAGGAGGCGGACGGCGACCTGTATCACGGGCTGACAAAGAAGCTGACCTTCGACCGCATGGTTCCCCCGCACGGTTTGGAAGTGACCTACGACAAGACCGTCCACGTCATTTTCCCCTCGGAAGTGCGTTATGTCGATTTAGGCTCGCCCGACCTGATTGCGGGCAAAGCCGACGGAGCGGAGAACGTCATCCGCGTGAAAGCTACCGTGAGGAACTTCCCGAACGAAACCAATATGTCCGTTATAACGGAGGACGGTAGTTTCTATACCTTCAACGTGAAATATGCAGCCGAACCGCTGCTGCTCAACGTGGAGATGTGCGACTTCATCCATGACGGCGAGAAGGTAAACCGCCCGAACAACGCGCAGGAAATCTATCTGAAGGAACTGGGTAGCGAAAGCCCGATGCTGGTGCGCCTTATCATGAAGTCCATCCACAAGCAGAACAAGCGCGAGGTGAAGCACATCGGCTGCAAGCGATTCGGCATCCAGTACCTGCTTAAAGGTATCTACACGCATAACGGTTTGCTCTATTTCCATACGGAGATAAAGAACCAGAGCAACGTGCCTTTCGATGTGGACTACGTCACATGGAAAATCGTGGACAAGAAGGTGGCGAAGCGTACCGCCGTGCAGGAGCAGATCATCTTGCCGCTCCGTGCGCAGAATTACGCCACGCTCGTGCCGGGCAAGAAGAGCGAGCGCACGGTATTCACGATGGCGAAGTTCACCATCCCCGATGACAAATGCATCGTGGTGGAACTCAACGAGAAGAACGGAGGTCGCCACCAGTCTTTCGTGATTGAAAACGAGGACTTGGTACGTGCCAATACCATCAACGAACTTCAAGTGCGCTGACCATGAGAAAGTACATCGCAATAATCATCGCGTCGCTTGCCCTGTGTACGGGGCAAGCGCACGCCCAGCGATGCCTGCCGAAGATGCAGGGCATCGAGGTCAGGGCGAATATGGCGGACGGCTTCAATCCCGGCGGCAACGACGGCGGATACAGTTTCGGGGCGGCTCTTTCCACCTACACGAAAAAGGGGAACAAATGGGTGTTCGGTGGCGAATACCTGTTGAAGAACAACCCTTACAAGGACGGGAAAATACCCGTGGCGCAGTTCACGGCGGAGGGCGGATACTACTTCAAAATACTTTCCGATGCCCGAAAAATCGTGTTCGTCTATGCAGGGGCTTCGGCTCTTGCCGGATATGAATCAGTGAACTGGGGCGAGAAGGTGCTGCATGACGGCTCCACGCTCCATGACCGGGACGCCTTCATCTACGGTGGTGCGCTGACGCTCGATATGGAGCTTTACGTGGCTGACCGTATTGCTCTGCTTGCCAATCTCCGGGAGCGTTGCCTGTGGGGTGGCGACACGAGGAAGTTTCATACGCAGTGGGGCGTGGGCATCAAGTTTATCATTAACTAACGCACTGCATGGAACGGACGGAAATCGACGCCATGAGGCAGATACCCCTTGCGGACTTCCTCGCACGGTTAGGACATGAGCCTGTCCGAAGAAGCGGCAACGAGTTGTGGTATCGTGCGCCATACCGCAATGAGCGCACGCCCTCTTTCCGTGTGAACGTGGCAAAACAGCTTTGGTACGACTTCGGAACGGGCAAGGGCGGTGACATCTTCACGCTTGCCGGGGAGTTTATCGGAAGCAACGACTTCATGGAACAAGTGAAGTTCATAGCGGAAACCGCCAATATGCCTATGCCTGTTCCCGAAGTGAGTAAACCGACTTTCCTGCCTAAACGGTCAGAACCTGCCTTTGAGGGTATGGAAACCGCCCCACTGCTTCATTCTCCACTGACGGACTATCTGGCGGAACGTGGCATCCCTTACGGCATTGCATCCCGGTATTGTTGCCGACTGAATTATAGAGTGCGTGGCAAGCGGTATTTCGCCGTCGGTTTTCCGAACGTAGCGGGCGGCTTTGAAATCCGCAGCCGTTTTTTCAAAGGCAGCGTGCCTCCGAAGGATGTGTCGCTGGTCAAAATGGAAAGTTCTCAGGCTGATGTGTGCAGCGTGTTCGAGGGCTTCATGGACTTTCTTTCCGCCGTCACGCTCGGATTGGAAACGGGCGACTGCCTTGTGCTGAACTCCGTCGCCAATGTGGAAAAGGCTATGAGGTATCTGGACGGTTACGGGCGCATAGACTGTTACCTCGACCGTGACGAAGCCGGACGGCGGACGTTGGAAATGCTGAAAGGACACTATGGGGAACGTGTCTGTGACCGTTCCGCCCTCTATGACGGTTGCAAGGACTTGAACGAGTATCTGCAACTGACAACGAAAAAAGAAATGAACAATAACTTATAAATCAAAAGACAATGAACATACTGAACAACAAGAACAAGAGAATATCAATCTTCAAGGCGTTGGCACTCTGCCTGTTCGCCGCCGTGTCGCTCACGCTTATTTCGTGTGACGACGATATGGACATCCAGCAATCCTATCCTTTCACGGTGGAAACTATGCCTGTGCCGAACAAAGTGACGAAGGGACAGACGGTTGAAATACGCTGTGAGCTGAAAAAGACGGGCGACTTCGCCAATACCCTCTATACTATCCGGTATTTCCAGTTCGAGGGAGAAGGAACGCTGAAAATGGACAACGGTATCACGTTCCTGCCCAATGACCGCTACCTGCTCGAAAACGAGAAGTTCCGGCTGTACTACACGGCGGATGGTGAGGAGGCGCACAACTTCATCGTGGTAGTGGAGGACAATTTCGGCAACTCCTATGAGTTGGAATTTGACTTCAACAACCGAAACGTGAAGGATGACGGGGTTATCACTGTTGTCCCCATCGGGAACTTCAAGCCCCTTACACGATGATGCGTGTATTCATGGCTATCCTCTGTTCGCTTCTGACGGTCTGTTCCGTGTCCGCACGGGACAGCCGCCATGAGGGAACGGACGGGCAGGCGGCTATCTACCGGCTGCCACCATTCGAGAGGGCAGTACGATGCACGAAGTATTTTGAGGGCTGGCATTCGGAAAAACATCACCCGTATGTAGGATATGGACATCGGTTGCAGCCGGGCGAAAGGTATTCGGCACGCACCATGACGAAGCGGCAGGCGGACGCGCTTCTGCGGAAAGACCTGCGGAAGTTCTGCGCGATGTTCCGGCAGTTCGGGAAGGATTCGCTCTTGCTTGCCACGCTCGCCTACAATGTCGGTCCGTACCGTCTGTTGGGAAGCGGAAAGATACCCAAAAGCACGCTGATCCGAAAGTTGGAGGCAGGCGATAGGAACATCTATCGGGAGTATATCGCTTTCTGCAACTACAAGGGTAAACGTCATGCCATGCTGCTCAAACGGAGAAAGGCGGAGTTTGCGCTACTGTATGTACCATAAAAAGTAAGTGTCCGACAACATAAACTCCGATGAAGTTGGGGATGCTTTATCGGAGTTTATGTTATATCAATATTTTAATTGATGGTCAGTACTTGATTTTACAAGTGACTCATTCAAGTAGTTTCGCTTTTTTCATGTAACTTTGCAAAAAATAAAGGATATGGATAGACAATTACCGTATGAGATAAGCTACAAGACGATTGCTTTTTGGCGCAATATCGAAAATGGATTCCTCTGGAGTACATTCATATGTTCAATATTACTCCAAACGTTCCAAATAAATTGTATAAGCCATTCATTAGATTCTATAAAATGGATTGCTAATTTGTTTAATGTTTTGAATTATATTTCTATTATAGGGTATGGTATATTATATATAATCGTAGAAATTATAATGCAACCTATGGCTGCTAATGAAAGACGGAAAGGATTTATCGACAATTCATTAGGCACGAAATTGCTGGAAAAGCCAGTTTTGAATTATTACGATAATGATTCTATTGAGAAAGGACCATATAAAATGTTGGTTAATTGTTATGAGAATTGTTTTTTTACATATAATATCATTAAAGTGATGTTGCCTAAAATGGCAATAAAGAACACAATACTATTTGGTTTGCTTTTGATATTTGCATACTACGGAATAAAAGATAACGTCGTTGCCATACCATTCTTGCAACTATTTTTATCGTCATTGTTCTTAATAGAACTGATATACCACATAGCATTCTTTTTTAGATTAAAGAATTTGTGTGATAAATTCAAACAAATTTTTAGCACACCTAAATCAACTAAAAATAAAACTATTCAGGATGCTATATATATGGTACTTGAATATGAAACGACATTGGCATATAATAAATCTCCGAATAGTAATTCTGTGTACAAAAAACTAAACAATAAATTAACAGAAGAATGGAGCTGTATAAAACAGAATTATGATATTCGATAATTTAGACAAATATACAACAGAAAGTGTATTACAAGGACATCCCGATAAAATATGCGACCAAATAAGTGATGCTCTTTTGGATGCTTTCTTGATGCAAGATTGTAATGCCCATACAGCAATAGAATGCTTGGGAAGTGGTAATAATTTAATTGTTGCTGGAGAAATTAGTACTCAAAATAAAAGGGTTGATATTGAGAAAATTGTCAATGATGTATATCAATCCATAGGCTATTGTGAAAAATTAAACATACTGAACTTTTTGACTTCACAATCAAGACAACTAAATGATGCTGTTATGAACGGTGGAGCTGGCGACCAAGGTATTGTGTATGGTTATGCTATAAACAATCAATATAATTATCTTCCGTATGGTGTATATTTATCTAATTTAATAGCCAAAGAGATTGATACGTATAGAAAGAGCGTAGATTATCTCCTCCCTGATGGGAAAGTACAAGTCACAATTAGCGAAAATAATCTTGAACAATTGATAATCAATGTACAGCATAAGGAGAATATTCATCCAGATTTCATTGAAAATGAAATAAAACAGAAGGTTTTAACTCAACTGATTGATTGTATAAATGTAGATATTCAGATAAATAGGAAATCAAAATTTTATAAAGGTGGGTTTGTTAACGATACAGGATTAACTGGTCGTAAAATAATGATAGACACTTATGGCGGTTTGGTAACACATGGCGGAGGTGCTTTTTCTGGAAAGGATCCGAGCAAAATAGATAGAAGTGCTGCTTACATGGCTCGATTTGTTGCAAAAAACATAGTCGCAAACGGATTAGAAAAAGAATGCAAAATAGCAGTGGCTTATTTGTTTGGAGAAGAACAGCCTACCATGCTAAATGTTTCCACAGACAAAGAATCCAATTCTACAAAATTGAAACAATTTATTCTATCAAAATTCGATTTTAGACCTAATGCAATAATTGAGTTGTTAAAATTAAAGAATCCTATATATCAACCAACTTCTATATACGGACATTTCTCTAATCCTAATTACAATTGGGAACAAATCATATCTTTATAAGACTGGTTTTATCGAAGATTGGCACAGAGGTTTCTTTGCTACTTTCTTTGTCCGCCATCATGCTCACTGAAAGAAAGTAGGGCGGCTTTCGCCGCCCACCTCTCAAAAACGGGTGTAAAGCCCCGTCACCATCGTGAACATTTCCTCCAGCATATCGCAATATATCCCCTCGTGCGTTTCAATGTCCTTCGTCTTACACTCGAATGTCTTTTTACTGAACGTCCTGCGGTAGAAGCGCATATTGTAGAGGTCTGCCCCTGCATCATAGATGATGTCAAGGCGGTTGGCACTCGTCTTGTTCCTCGCAAGGCTCATGCGTAAGCCGTTGCCCATGTCTATGAAGTCTTTGCTTCCCGTCATGGCGGCAAAGCGTCTGCCACCTATCTGCTCCAAAATCGTCTTTGCTATCATATTCATTCTTCTTTGGGTGTTATGTTCGGGCGGTGCGGACACCGCCTAAACGCTCAAAATTCTGTTTTCTCGGCTATTGGTGTGTTCCGTTCCAACCATGTTTTCACACACTCCATATTGTACTCGCTCGTTATGACTGCCGTGTGGCTGTCAATGGCGGTAAACCGACTGCTCTCATAGTCCTCTATCCACCCTTTAAGGGTTTCCACTCCCCACGCTTCGGCATCGTCAAAGATGCCGTCCAATTCCGTGATAGGCTTGCCGAACTTGACTATCAGCGTTTGGTAGCCTGCTTCGTTCATTGCTTGTCCTCCTTTCCTCTTTTTGCCGTCAGCCACTTGTCCCGTGTGGCTCGGCACTCGTCCAACGTGGGTTTCACACAAGAGAACAATTCCCCGTCCGTGTGGCGGTAGTCGTATTGCACAAGTGTCCGCTTGCGTCTGCCGATGCCTGTTTGGAACTTCTCGTATTTCTCTGTCCCTGCTTTCGTGCAGGTGCTTACTCCGTTGATGGTCATCCGTGTACTCATAATCGTTGTTTTTTTAGATGGTTAGAAATGTACTGACAAAACTCTGTTCTGCATCACCATTTCGGGATTGCTTGTGTAGCGTTGGTGCATGTAGAAATGGTGTGAGCCGAAGCCGTAAAGGAAGAACTTGTCAAGTTCGTGCTTCTCGGCAAAGTCCTTGACACTTGCCCTTAACTGCTCCTCACTTTGACAAAAAGTGAGGAGGTTCATAAACTCAAGGAACATCGTGGGAATTTTATCGTCCCACAAGCAAACCATACTTTCAAATCTTACTTCCATATTGTTCTGTATTATAGGTTAATGTTATGCTGCGTTCATCCGCTGACGGATAAGTTCGGTATTGTCCTCCACAAGCCGGATGATGCGGTCATGGTACTCGGTATTGGAATTGCATACCCCTCTGCTCTGTACCACTTTCAGCGTTTTCAGTGACACTTCTATCGTTTCAATCCGTTTGCCGTCAATGGTGGCGGATAGGATAAGGGAGTTTGCCTTGTTATGATAACCGCCCACACAATGGTGCATCATCCGTCCTTCCTCTACCATTTCCTCAACGCTCTCTATGACCTTGATGCAGATAAGGCTGTCAGAGAACACAAGTCCGAAGAAGATGCCTTTGGCTTTCAGATAGTTCTTCTCGTCTTCAATCGCCTTTTGCCGTTGCTGTTCCGTCCGCTCACGCTCCCTTTGCAGGTTGCGTTTTCTCACCAACTTATCGTGTTCCGCTTTGAGGTCGGCAGGGCAGACGTATTTCGGGCTGTTCGTGTCCTTGCCAAAATGACGCAGGAGGTCAATGGTGTCGCACCATACGGAGCCGTCCGAAATGGTGTAACCGTTGCGGATGCAAATCTTGACGGATGCCCAATACCGTCCCATATCAAAGGAACTACGGATATAATGCCGCAACATGGCATATTGCCCTGCTTTCAAGAGTGTTTCGGCTCGGCTGTCGGAAAGGATAGCCGTGAAAAGGTCATACGGCAGTGTGTTGTGATAGTCCCCATTGAAGCCGTTGCGTTTCAGTTCGGGGATGAAACGCTGTCGGGGATAGGTACACATAGGTGCTATATCGTATGCGTGAAGCCTGTTGTTCTTGCGTACCTCCATGTCGCTGTATTCAGACCATTGGTCATAATACAACATTGACATTCCACGCAGTCGGGCAACGGTCGTTGTCTTTCCATCGGGCGAAATCCACCTCTGCACCACTTCATAAATGGAATACTCGGCTGCCTGCCCTGCCTTGTATCGGGACTTGACGAAGAAGAAGCGTATCACTTGGTATTGCTTGCTGGTGGTGACGATGGAGAAGTATTCGTTTTCGCTGAAAACGCTCTTTCGGGTGCGCAACGCTTCCAATGACATACCGCAATGGGGGCAGGTACATCCGCAAAGGGTGTCCGCAAGGTCGTGGTCGCTCTTCCACGAATGTCCGCACTCAGTGCAGATGTTCGTGCCGTCCGCTCTCTTGATTGCGTAATGCTTGAAGCAATGGCGGAAAGCGTATGCCTTTTGCGTGGCGGTCAATCTCGGTAGTCGCTTGCTCAGCCGTGCGACTTCCTGCTGTATCTGTGTTCTCGGTTTCATAAGCCTAAATCAAATAATGAGGGTTGTTGTACTTCTTGGGTGGTCGCTTTGGTGGCGGTTCTCGGCTTGTTGCGGTTCTGCAACTTGCGGACTTCCTCCTCTTGATATTGTCGGAGAGCCTTCTGACGTGCCTCCGCCTTTTCCTCTGTGGTGAGTTCCACCACGTGGTTCACGGCTATCTGACACTGGATAGGCTTGCCCACCTCTATCTCGTTCTCGTCATAGTAGTGTACGGCTTGTCCGTATATCTCCCCGTCCGTGAAGCCGTTGCAACCGCTTTTCTGCACATAGTTCAGAATGTAGGTCACGCAGTCATCTATGTTCTTGGCAGGGTTGCGGTAGTTCTTCGCAAAGAGCGCATCTTCCGCTGCACGTTGCTCCAAATACATCTGTATCGTTCTCTTGAAATGGTCTGTCGTTTTCATATCGCTGTCGGTAAGATTAAAGGGTGAATAACCAAAGGATGAAGCCGAATAAGGCGATTGTGGAGAGGATAGCCACGATTATGCCTATCGCCACTCGGAACACTCCGTTTACTATCTCTCTGACGATGCCCCAAAGGATGCCGGATACCCAAAGGACGATGCGCATGATTAGGGTGCATATCGCAAGCCCTATGTATTGCGCCACTTGTTTGAAGTCTGCCGTTGCTGTCATATCCTCGCTATTTTTCAAGTTCTACAATGTTGTCTATCCTGCCGTATAGGTATCTGCGAAGTCCGGTCTTGTCTGTTGCCTTGTATTCCGTCCAATGTCCGTATTGGCACACGATAAACGTGCGGAGTACATCGGAGAAGTCAAACCTCCAGCCTTGCAGGAGTATTGCGCTCTTGAAATAGGTGTTGCTGTTCACGTTGCGTGTAAGCCAATCCTTTTCCTCTCGGTTCATCTGTCCTCCGTTGTTCAGTTTCTCACGAAGAATGTAAACCTTACTGCCTTTTAGTGCTTCCAATGTTGGCACTTCCCAAGCCACGAATTTTGTTGCCATTGTTGTTCCCATATCCGTTCTGTTTTTGATTTTTTGTTTTTAATGCGGATTCAAGAGCTGAGGGAGTTGAGTTTCAAACTATCTTATCTGCCTCTCGTTTATCCGACATTTTTTTTATGCGTCTTTCTGTCGCATCGGTCGTTTTCGTTTCGGGTGCTTAAAAAGGTAGGGATTAGGGAATGCAAGTTTTTTCGGGAAAAATACTACCCGAAGGGCTGGAGATTTTTCCCGAAAACAGGAGGCTTGACCTTGCTTTCCCGTCAAATCCCGGAGTTACCTTTGCGCCCAGAACGGAAATGACTGCCTGATGCGACTCACTGAAAGGCGCGAAAATGGAGGTAAACGGAAGTAGAGGCAGATTAGACAGAAAACTTCAAAAGAGAAATCCGTGAAAAAAGGAAGTCCCCCCAAAAAAGGACATAGTCGGTAGCGTGAAACCGGGCAAACCACCTGCAAGGAAGTATGGTTTTATCTGTCTGGCCGGACGTGTCGGGGCGGGCAGATAAAATCATTCTTCCCGGTTTGCCAGCTGTGGGTGACGGCTTGTTCCATTTATGGGCAAACGGTCATACACGGCTTTCCGCTTCCGGCTCAAAAGAACAGCGAAAAAGAAAAATCATCTGAAAAACCGTAAAAGCACCTCTTCGGCATAAGCACAAAAGAAATGGGCCTTGCCTCATCAGTCTAAACTGTCGTTTAGGCGTGAGGCAAAGCTCTTTTCTCCGCTTATGCAGTAGTCGGCACACGTTCGTTCAAAATCCTTTTGGGCGATGGTGTGCCGACGAATAAAGCCGCTTTTACGGAAAAACTTGTATGAGATAGAAAAAAATCAGGGAGATTCATATCAAAATCTCCCGTTTTATTGTTACTTTTGCATACGAAGAGTTCTTTGAAGGTTACGCAACGCGCAGAAGAATAATGCAGCAGATAACTAACTAAATCGTAACCTATTACTATCATGAGCGATTAACATATGCTCATTTCCAATAAAATACACTATTTTCGTAACTTCGATATACAAAAATACTAATAACCAAAATAAAATACAAACATTTCAAACTATTTATTTTATAGAAAATCACAATAATAAACTATTTAAATATTACATTCACAACCAAAATTAGTCCACAACTTAGAGAAATAAGAAATAAACATATAGGCACGTTTCACAACATGCCTATACACCACCAATGGAGTATTTCACAATTTTCCATTAGTTAGAAACGTTCTATTAACCACTAGGTAGCTTTATCGAAAGCTACCTCTTCTTTTGATTTTATTGAGATATAATTTCATAATCGTATTGCATGGGATTAAAGAATAGGGAAAAGACTATTCTACCTATTTTTAGTCATAGTCCTTATTTTATCTGGTGACCTAACCAGTGTTACTGCAAAGATAAGAATATTTTCATTATTAAAAATATTTTTTTTTATATTTCCCAATAACAAAACAATAAACATTTTAAATAATACAATTGTAAACAGATTAAATGTTATACTATTTTTTTTAGATTGAGTAGGAGAGCCCTACCCAATCTATTCTCTAATTTACACCTCCTTTTCTTTTAAAGCTAGTATCCTTTCTTCTAAGCGTTCATTTCTCTTTCTATATACTTCAAGCAGTCTATTATCAATCTCTTCTACAGCACCAGCTGCATGCTCAAGCATAAAATCTCTCAATGGGTTACTTTCCATCACATCATTAGTAGCAAGATACATTTCCTTTAAGTGATGAATAATATATGTCCTTGCAATCATTTTCTTTTGAGAATCATTAAAGTTTAATATATCGCGATAATGCACTCGGCATAACTCTAACTTCTCAGCAAACTCATAACTCATTTCTTTGAGCATGAAAAAATAAACTAAATGCACCTCAATATCTGATAGTTCTTTATCTGTAATTTCTACTTGCTTCAAATAATCTTTCAATTCTTCTCGTATCTTTTCTGAGCAGATCTCTGTATTCCTCTCTTTCTTTTGGCACAACTTGGCCAACTCACCATCAGCAATATTCGTTTGGATAGCATTCTCTTTATTAGCATAGCGGATACAAGCATTATTATGTTCTATATGTATACATGGCAGGAGTTCTCCTTTTTTTATTTTTTCCTCTCTCTCGGCTATGGCTTCGTCATATTCAGTACACTCATGCTGATAATCATCTATTGCTTCTTGATATTCGTCCTCTGAATCAAAATCAGATTTAACAGGTATAACAGGTTTTTCTTTTTCAAAAAGTAAATCAACATTCAACACCTCATGTCCATCCTCTTTCAATTTATCCAAGACACCTCCATGGGTTTGCACCCACCTACTTTGGCAAAACGGATATTCTGGATACTGCTCTTTTAATGTCATTGCAAGTTTTAAGACATATTCTTCATTTTTCTTCTGTAAACAAGCTCTATTCATACAATTCCGACAAAGTTCATCATCAAAAAGTGTAAAATTGGCTGTATTAGAGACACATGTCTCACACTCTTTTTTATCAAACGAGTAACGATCTAAATTGGTCGAATATGCCGAATTAATAGCTTTCTGTAGTTCTGTAGGACGTTTTCTGTCCCAACTATAATAGCTTGGAACTCCCTCTTGGTAATGCTCAGCAAATACAATCTCTTGAATTTCCGTAGAGTAATTAGCTAATGTAGTAGCGACACCAATAGTAATATGCTCTTCATCAAGCATCTTTTTAAAGGGTTCTATTAGCTGAATCAACTTAACTCGTCCTCTTACAAATACTTCACTTTTTCCAAAGCGCATAGCTAAAGAAGAATAATCATACTTCTCTTTATTAAGTAACCGTGCGAAAGCATTAGCTTCTTCAATAGGAGTCATATCTCTCCTTTGTAAATTCTCCGTAATAGCCAACTCTTCCGCCTCCTCATCTGAGAGATTACGAATACATGCAGGAATCATATCCAATTGTGCTAAGAGTGCAGCTCTATAACGGCGTTCTCCGCACACAACTTCATAACGTCCATCACAATTATTCTTTGGACGAACAACAATCGGTTGAATAACTCCCTTTTCTTTAATACTCTTTGATAATTCTTGTAATTCTTCTTCATTAAAGTTCGTCCGTGGATTATATTCACTTCGATCAATTAATGAAATTCCCACTAAAGAAAAAGAATTTTCCACCACAGCATTTTGTTTTTTAACTTTCACCATACTACTTTTTGCTATTAATTTATTCTGGCAGCTAAACCAGTTTTAAATGAGTATTATCTTTATTTCGATATACAAAGATACTAATAATCAATGTAAAATACAAACATTTCAAACTATTTATTTTTTATATTTCTACAATATTAAAAAATAAAACAAATACAATACAGCTTATTCTTTTTCCCTATATTTTTTAAAGTTTTCAATTGCGTCCAATAAATCACATGCAGATTTAAATTTAGATTCTTTCTCTTTACCCTGTCGGATCAATCGATGAAAGCGTGTTTGCAAACTCGCATAATTACGAATGATATATCTAATTGCACTTGCTGTCGTTACTTCTCCGATATCACCTTTAATACTTTCTATTATTTCAAGGTCTTCCTCTGTTAGCCTCAAAGTAAATTTCACTTTCTTATCCATACGATTTAAACGGGAATAGGAGGGGAGTCCCCTCCAGATTATTCTATAATTCTTTTAGTGTTTCAAATAGGAATTTACGCACTTTAATTCCATACTCTTTAGAGGTGGGGTCATCAGTTTCAATCGCTGAATCCAAGGCACTTACCAACTCCTCACATCCGATTCCCTCCATGAAAGTAACATGATCATTCTTTCCAAAAAGAAAAATATCATATAGATCTGTTCCTCTATTAAGACAAACCGCTACATCACCTTTATGCATAAATCCATTAACATGGAATTTTAAAGTAGGCATACCTCTATACCAAGTAGCCTTAAAAGTATTTATTCCCCAACTGAGAGGAATTATCCCTGCTTTCATAATCGTTCTATAAATCTCATTAATAATTGCTCTATTCTCCATACTACTTTTGCTATTAATTTATTCTGGCAGCTAAACCAGTTTTAAATGAGTATTATCTTTATTTTGATATACAAAGATACTAATAATCAGCCAACAATACAAATATTTAAAACTATTATTTTTCTTATATTTTATAATATTTAAAACTATAACATTTACAATATTTATCTTTTTACTTAAGCGTATAGTTTTATTTCCCTACTATTTTTTGCACTAAGGATAGGAATGTAAAGCCCGGAGCTTGCGAGGACTTGCAATGGATAGCCTGACCCGATAGGGGAGTGCCCTAATAGTAAATAGTGAAGTAAAACAACATTATCTCCAATCTTTTTTTCTTCGTTAATAAATCATAATCAATTGAAGTTTTTTTTAGAGTTTCAAACTTTATATTTATATTTGCAAAAGTAAATATTTCAACATCACAATTAGGTTAAAAACTTTAAATATAAACAACGCTTATGGGATTTGAAAAAATAGAAAAATCAGGATCGGATTGTTCTGTTAGAACTAACCGTGAACGAATATCTATCAGATGAGCTCACAAGACTACCTCCCTCATACCATCCATCAAACTGATTTCCCATGAAGGGACTGGCTGTAACTGTACACACATCCCCTTCAACCTTTACACCACCTCCAGTGACTTGGCCTCCGCTTTCGGCTATAAGAGTGATTGAATACTCTTTTTTAAAGGATACATTGAACTTCCAATCTTGCCGCTGTACTGGAAAATTGTAACGATCAGAGCCTTCAAATTTATTTAGATCTCCATCAACAGGCCCACCAGTAAAGCTCACTAACTGATAGCCTGAATAGGGGACAGCTTGTACTTCTGCTGTAGCATCTCCATCATATAAGCCTGCCCCAGTAGCATAGCCTCCAGTAAATTCTACTTTCCCACTTGTGCTCCTAGTGTTAATTACTCCATCACCTGAGATAGCGATATTAGCTTTCCCTTCAGGAACAACAGGCCTCAAAGACTCTTGATCAAAATCATCTCTACTACATCCCGTAACAAAGACAAGTGCAAATAGCACATAAAATAAAAATAACTTTTTCATAATTAATTAATTATTATAATGATTTACAAATATAAAAGCAAATAGGCGAATATTCCTTTCGCTTTTACTTATTTTTTTCTTCCACAACAATGGACAAGTGAAATTCTATATCAAATCGATTTTTATAGTAATAAGTACATCGAATTTGATCGTATAAAACCTCCGCACCCATATCTCTTAATTCATCCAAATATAATTGCACAGTACGCTGAGATAAATTTAGGGAAAAAGAAAGCTTCTTAGAAGAGCCCGTTCTCTCTGTTTGTATCAGTTTGTGCAATTGAACTATTTTACGAATTCTATCTAGTGTTTTCATCAGCTGTTCTCTTTAGTGTCTTCAGAAAACGTTTCCAATATACCTTATTAGAACCAAACAAGGACTGAGTTGCTTTTCGACCATTTTCCACATAATATTGATGTAGTACATCAAACTTACAGTCAGTATTGACCTGAAGGGAAGCCTGAGACTTGGCCGCTTCTTCTAAATGTTGAATTGTTCTTCCCGCCGTCGAGTTGGCAATTATCTGAAAATAAATATTCAATAATGAGTACTTCTTCAGAAAGACATAATCCTGAGGCATAGCCATAAATCCATAATCAACAATACAACTCAACATAAAATTATCTCTCTCTTCGTACAATCTATCGTTTTGCTCCATAACTAACAAATAAAGGTTCAATCACTCTATTATTTTTCCTCACTTCATAATGAAGATGATAACCAGTACTACGACCAGTCGTGCCAACAAAGCCTATAATCTGCCCCATTCTCACATACATCCCTTTTTTTATATAATACTCTGATAAATGCCCATAGACTGTACTAAACCCATATTTATGTTTAATTTCGATACATTTGCCATACCCCCCTCGAAAACCAACAAATATTACCTCACCAGAAGCAGCAGCATGTACAGTTGTTGCCAAGTCACAAGCATAGTCTATGCCTGCATGAAATTTATACTTCCCGGTAAATGGGTCCTTTCGATAACCATACCGTGATGATACACGCCTCTTATCTTTAATAGGGCAGTGTAAGGGTATTCTATCTAACATATTCGCTTTCTGATATAAGTCCACGACTTCCATCACAGGATAAAGCGATTTAGATTTTACAGCTAACTCCTCTAATAAAGAATAGGGAAGAGAAGCCATTACACACAAAACTAAAGGCCACATCTTCAGCATGTCAATAGAATATTTGTTTGGGAACGACTCTATTTTCACGCGTACCCGGATTAAGAATCTCGGCACTAATTATCGGGTCATTTTTAAGTTTATATTTAAAATGCCGTCCGCCCCCCAACTCTTGCACTTCAATTATCAGTACTTTTTTATCAGGAATAGTAAATTTATTAAGAGCCACTGTAAACGACTTACTGTCATGGGCCGCAATCCTTTCAGGAAGGTCAAAAAAGAATAAAGGTTTCTGATCTATCTGTTGGATAGCTGTTTTTTTTCTCTTCTTCGCATCTTGAATATAAAAACGCACAAAATCTGGCACATAATCAATATTGCTATAATTCGTTAAGCGAAATTTAAAGAAAAGGATATCCTTATCAATAAAGATATTCGTAATGGCAAAACGCATTCCTGCATAGTCCTTGTAAAGTTTAGGCAAAGATTGTATACGGGAATTGATCTCTTTCCGGAGATTCTCACGCTGTACACTATTTAATTCCTTATTATCAAGAAGCGCTACTCTCCGATTAGCAGCGTTAACACCTGGATCTACAACAAATGATACATGACTGGGCTGTGAGGCATAAGATAAATCAAAAGTATAAAACTTCTCAGAAGCAGTAACCACACTGATATTGGTAGAGTGAGCAAAGCGTCCGACCGCCCGTACAGCTACAATATTATCTACTCCTGAAGCTTTTACCACTTCAATATCTGTTGTTCCGTAATCCACATAAATAATTTTTTCCGGAAAAATCAAATGTGTTTGCTGACTATCGCTAACTGACACCATAGGAGGTTTCTGATATTCTTTCCCTACTATCAAATAACTCTCTAATAATTTTTCTGCAAAAGAAATATTGTAACTATAATATTGGCCATCTGCTGTGACAACACTCATATTTGTTATTCCTTCAAAGGCAGGAACTGTCGCTTTAAGACGTATTGCGTTAGGATAGGCTTCTATTTTCTCACCGGCCACATTTTCATCTCCAATAGAAAAGTACTTTACTTCATTAGAAAAAATCAGATGAAATGTCTTATATGCAGAAACAGAAAATGAAGACGAACGAATTTCTTGAATAGTCTGTGACCTTAAGCCAGAGACTATTAAAGTAGTTATTAATACAATTACAATTCTTTTCATGGTTCTATTTTTATTTTTGTTCTGGTCTTAAAAAAATCTCATAATTAGTTTTGATCGTAACCCTTACCTTTCTTACATTTTTAGACATGGCCTGTTTTCCCGCTGCGGCAGCTGTACTCGCAACAACCCCAGCAACTCTAGATGCAGTCTCCAAACCGGGCACATTACTAGGCAAGCCATCCAAAGCGCCTCCAAAAACATCTTTTGCTACTTCTGCTTTAGGATTATCCGGAACATAAATTCCGGGCAAAGCATCTTTTGAATAAACGACCTTCTTAAATGGCAAGATATTGTCTTGATAATTAATGTTATCTATTTTAACTATCACACGTTTACCATCAACCCTTGTCACTTCACCAAAAACAGGTGAATTTTTAGGAATCAAGATACCATTATCACTAACAGCTTCTTCCCCTAAACGAAGTTCAAGAGTATTTCCTTCTTCTACTGTCTGCTCCGAATAAACATAAGCTTTGATAACATTCTTATGTTTCGAATGCACTAAAGATATACTATTAAAAGGGGAACTCTTTTCTGGAAGAACAGGCTCCGATTCAATCGTATCTTCCTCCGAGAGATCTTCTTTTCGCTCCTCAGAAGTGTCACTTTTCGTTAATGGAATAGCCGTTTCCCTGGAACGAATAGATGCTTTTTCTATGTCCCTGTCAGAAAGGCCCTTTCCAGAGCGTTCACGCTCCATATCTTCTATTCCCGAAGATATGCTTGCTTCATTAGCACGAATCAATTCCTGAACTTTAGCAACCTTCTCCGGATCATCAACATATAAGTCCGACTCCTTATAGGAAATATTTTCCTGCATTGACAATTGTCCCGCTACTGAAGGATTTTTTTTACTATCCAAGTTCTTCATCATATCATCGATTGTGATATCTTTAGTATCAGCCCGCAAAATCACTTCTTGCTTCTTCGCCTCAGGAATAGGAGAATCAATAATAGTCAGTAATATCAAAATCCCCGCAACGAATAATGCTGCGGCCATGAAATAAATTCGTTTTTTACTATTCATCATGGTGTTATTCCTCATTTATTGGATAATACTCTTGGGTATAGCTCGTAAAATAAAATCCTGTTGGATTCTCAGGGTAACGGGGTGTTACTCTAATGGCCTTCCCAGTAGACAGCACCTTAAAACGTAAGATGGATTGATTATCGGTAATACTTAGCGTAGAACTAAACACAACTTGATACTCGCTACCATTGCCAATCACTTGTAACTGTTCCAACTTATCAAAATAGCACCTGTAAACCACTCCTTTGTTTATTGCGTCAGAATAAGACTTGTCATATTGGTACTTTCCAAAAATAGAATTAAGATCTGTCTGATTAACAAGAAATGCAGCACGAGCCTGATTTGAACGAATATTGTTCACATCAAAACTGTTAACATAGTAACTTACCGAATAGCAATGTGTTTTGAGAAGTTCTCGATACAAAGTCTCTTGCTCTGAAGACTCCACAGGCAACATTTCCCCTCCAGTATTGACTACTATGACCTTATTCATGGCTGTATCAACAATAGAATAAGCATAGTAAAGAACGGCCAGCATAATGAAAGTGAGAGATAAAAAAAACAACTTCAAATAAAGTGCCTGTTTTTTCTTCCCATCGGTATAAACCGTAAACCCCTTCAAAAAATCTTCCCTATTTAATTCCATAATATACTAATTTATAGCATGTTTCAACAATGTTATTAAAAAACTGACCAACAAGGCCAGTACGCCTAAAATGAATCTCACTTTTATTGGTACTTTCCCAACCTGAAAAGCACCATATAAATCCTGTAAAATAGACAGATACAAATCAATAGTGCCTTTCCTTAGGATAGTGAGATGGGATAGTGCTTTATCTTTAAAATTGAACTTCATAATAACTAAAATAATTGGCTACTCTTGGAACGGACAACAGAAAACAACTTGAACTTAACCCATACAGCGACCAAAACAAGAACAACGACACTTACCGATCCAACGGCTTCTTGCCCAGAAACTAAAGCCAAAGCAACTGCATTAGAAAACCTATCAGCCAATAAGAAAAAGGGGATAAGCAAATAGCAGATAATCATATTCTTCAACCAAGAATAAAAATAGCTACGAGTACTGTCGTGTATAATTAAGACTATTGCAATAGGAGCTACCAGTTCAAGCATCATTAAATACATATAACGGCCTAAAATAAAAAAGGTATATGTATATTTAAACAAAAAGATTCCAAGTCCCAACAGTAAGCCAGAAATTGCCTTATAAATAAAAGACAAAGGGCCAATCTCATCAAACGATATACCTAGGATCATCTGGTTACTAACCCGTTCCTCTTGTGAATTCACTAACTGAGTTAAAGAATTTACTGCTTCCGAAGAATCACCATTAATTCCAGTTACCAAAGCATCCTGCAAATCCGCACAAACCGACTCCGTCAAACCAAAGATCATTCCCGAAGAAGAGGCAATGAAACATGCCAATACATAAATCTTCATTTGCCCCCAATAAGCAGCAATATCAAACCTTTTGCCAGAACCAATATTTTTCTGATACTCTTCCCATAGCTTTGTAAAAAGAAGAAACAGAACCAAGGCAATCATTATTGTCTGAAAGGAATCATAAACAATATAGCCCTTCGTTTGAGTATAAGCATCCTCAATAGCTTTTATAGTACCCATTATTTCAAGAATTTTAAATCAATCAGTTCTTTTGTAGATTTTGAAGTAGAAAGAATTAGATCAACTCTATTCAAATTTTCTACAATCTTCATCTGTTCTTCTTTGATTCCCATTAATGATTGAAGTCTCTCTGAGTCATTCATCTTAAAACGACTAGTCAATGAAGAATTTAGTAAAGATACCAAAGAAGAGTTTGTTGTTAACAAACCGGACAGACAGTTTGAAAGAGATCTCATTTTATCAGCGTTTAGTTTCTCACCGTCTTTAACTAAACGTTTACAACGATTTATAATATATTGTTGACGCTCTATAAGATCCTTAGCATATGCAACATCCCGAACAGCAGATGAAACTTCCTGAACATACTTCAAGGTTGTAAATAGAACCTGGCTTTGTGAAGTCAGCTCAGCAAGCTGACTGCCCAGTGTTGTAGCATTCTCTATTTGATTTAAAGTCATATTCGTATTGACAGCAACATCAGTTACGGGTATTTGTGCCTGCAAATGAGGCATACTAACAAGAATAAATAATAGGGAAAAAAAGTATTTCTTCATAATTTTAAATTTTTAATGTATTGTTCAATAGCTAATTTCATATCATGGCCATTAGAAGCATACAGTTTATCCAGCGCAGATCTAATTTCACCTTGCGTTTGAAAAGCTAAATATTTACGTTGAGAAGCCTCTATTCTCACAGTTATAGCATAGTTCTGGCCAAAACGAATCCAACATTCTGAATAGGGATGGCTACAGCTATAATTATTCTGAATAGACTTCATTTGATTTATATGTGATTCATTCTTAATTTTGAATGTATCCACAACAGCGTCATATACAACATCAGTGCCTTCCAGAACATACAATAATTGGGTGTTACTAATAATACCTTTGGTAAATTCGTTATCAGGCAACTGTACAGGCGACTGTATGATGGTCATCACAGCACCGTTTTCTTTTCGTATCTTTTGATAGAAGGTGGCCACTGCCTGATGTATATTGACATCAAGTGGATTTAGAGACTTCATTTGAGCTGTTTCAGCATACTCATCAAAAATGATATATCCTTTTTTAGAAGGATCAGAGAGTATTTTATTATTGATTACGTCAAACAACAGACTCATAACCACAGATGATACGAATGGCGAGTTTTTCACCTTAGTTAACTCAAAATGAATAAAGCGCTTATCACTTAAATGACTGGCCACTCCAACACTCTCACAAAGATTCGCATAGGCCCCACCTGGCATAAATTCACTGCAAACATGTAAGAATGAATCCATTTTAAAGAAATCGGTATTCACTTCATTCTCCTCACAAAGTTCCGTAAAATTATTCTTCAGAAACTTATAAAAGCCTTGGAAAGAGTGTCCCCCAGCCACAGTCTTATAATACTGGGTGATAAACTTTCGTAAAGCGACTGTTTGGTTTACGTCGACGGATGTTTGGCGCCACAATCTAAGGCAAAGAGAGACTAATGTCTCAATCTTTTCCGGTGATATCGGCTGGTCATCTAAATCAAAAGCATTAATACCTAACGGCTGTTTTTCATCATATTCTACATGAATAGATATTTCAGGATACAGGTAACACAGTTGTTTAAAGCTGTTCCCAAACTCCACAGCAACAATCGTATATCCCTGATCAAGAAGCTGCTGTACAATATTATTAGTAGTAAAAGACTTTCCCGCACCTGTAGGGGCTATCACAATTGCGTTACGTGCCTTTATACGCCTACTTTTTGCATCCCAAATATCTTTTCGCAAAGGAGTTTGATAAAGCCGGTCATTAAATAACAACCCTTCAGGATCATCTCTAAATATCGTATAGTGAGATAGAAATGTAACAGCGAGCGACAAAGATGTCTGGAACATATAACAGCGATCCAACGAAGCCGTACACCCCAATATTCCTCCTCCATAAATACTTGCCAGATTTCCAAATGAAGGCATATAGTAGTTGATCGAGTGTATATCAAACGCAGAACGAAGTTGCTTCTCTATCTTATTCAGGCTACTCTCATCGTTATCCCAAATTAAAATTGAAAAATGTGCATAGCACAAAACCTCATTGTGGTTCTTGACATCCTTTACCAGCTCCTCCATTTTTTCTATTTTCGCAGGGAAATTTACTTTATCCCATCCTCGGTTTTGGATATGTGTTTCAAGGGTTTTCCGCAATGAATCCTTCAACTTTTTATCAGAATAAAAATAGAAAATCTGATTATAAACATGGTCATGATAAAGATGGATACCACCTAAACTTTCTGCCAAAGACATATATAATTCTGACTGATCTTGAGATACCGTATAGTCCTTTTCATAAACCGGGCATTCATCAGGCAAATATTCCGAATCCGTTATTGAGAATATTCTTGCTCTAGTTTTCCCTGCTATTATCTCATCTGCAAAATTTATATCCTTCACACCTTTTGTTTCATAAAAATTAGCGGAAGAAAACAAATATTCCTGTAGTTCACTGGCTGATAAAAAGGAAACACGAGTATTACGCAAAGAAGAAATATGATTAATAGCAAATTCTATAGAAGTGAAAAAATCATCCAACCTTTCGCTGTCTTCTTTTCTTAAACTCTCCTTGAAAGAAAAAATATTCTTTTCATAGGCAGCAGAAAGAGAACTCAAACCAGCCAGAGTAAATCCAATCATACAAGTATGAGAGAAATATTTCCGGCCGGCAAAATGCTCCTGATCAGCTTTTCCCAAATACGAAGTTGCGTCCTCCGAAGATCGATACTCTTTTGCTAAAAAAACATCTTGCTTATGTACATAGCTATTATCCGGCATCTTCGAAAAAGCTGTCGTAAATGTAGAGTGTCTCACTTCTAGTTCAGTCTTATATAACGAATAAACCTCCGGTAAATGTAGCTTGACTACATAAGTCAAGCTACCATTCTTCCCAAGAATCAGCCCACGCCCGGAGGTATCCAATATAATATCATGTATAGGGTAAAAAAAAGAGTTATCCATTGAGTGTCTTTTTCTTGTTATTGATTACATTGTATAGCTCTCGATTGGTTACTGTATAAATAACTTTATCCATTTTAACCTTAGGGATATTGGAACGACGATAGAAGATCCGCTGACACACAGCCAAAATCCCAACTAAAATCACCACACCCATTATAAAAGACCCCATATCTCCTGTCTCCATAAGCTCAATAAGGCACATTATAAATGCTCCTATACTCATAATACGCATGATAAACATTATATAAAAGAACCGAGTCAGAAGTCCTTTGATTCTACATGGTGAATCTAAACCTTTATATACTTTACATCGCTCCATAGCACTTATTAAATACTAAAGTTCATTGCGGCAACCTTATTAGCAACATACCCAATCGCAGCTATCCCGAGGATAACAAAGATCATTCCTTCACCAACAGCAGTCCAAGCATCTTGTTTGGATGCTCCGTTTTTACCACGTATACCATCGATATTATGCCAAACAAGCCCTGCAAATCCTATAAATAGGCCTAATCCCAAAACAGGAACCAGCCATGAATTTAGCATTGAATTAATTTCTGTACGCGACTGAAGGCCTTGAGCCAATAATCTTGAAGTTGATAGACAACTCAATATTCCTAGTAATATAATTTTCTTCATTTTCGTCTTATTTTAAATAGTCCTCAAAAACAGAACCAGTAACCCAATTTTCAACTGTCACTGAGGTTATCTGTAACTGTTCACGATTTTCAGTAAGTTTAAACTTATATGTATAGCTCTCCCCTTGTACATAGTCCATATCGGATATTGCATAAGTATATTCTTTGCCCCCTTTCAAGCGGATCTTTAAATCAGCTTGGTTACACAAATGCGGAACTAATAAAATTTTATTGGAATAAGAGGTCATCTCACCGGTAGATAACTCTTCAAACGCCCCCGTACAAATATTAAAGTTTCCACTCACAGGCGAAGAAGTCAATGATAAAGAAGATATTTCCTCACCTTCCACTGATACAACGATCTGGCTAAGTGCATGGGACAATTGTATAGACAACGAAGCTGATCCAGAGCCGATCTCAATAGGCTTCTTCACGTAAAGAAGATCTACTTGCTTTGTCATATCCAGGGATACAATAGGGGAAGTATCAGATTCAGAATAGGGATAATAAGAATATACCAACCCTTTATTCTCGACATACACAGGAGCGTTCATCATCCAATTCCCGTGAACAAGACTTGCGTAATTTCTATAAGAATCTCCATAAGGCTTATTATCAACCGTAGTTATATATAGCCCGATCGGAGAAGATAAATTCTCCGAAAGGGTATTGTTATTGACTACATAACAAGAAGTTATGTGCATAGTGGAAGACTCGGCCACTGGATCATCACTATTCCCACAAGATGCTAAAAAACAACATAGGGAAAACAAAAAGCTATTTACTATTTTATTCATCTTTTTATTCAATATCTACTGAACTTTTCTTAAGTTGCAGCAATGTTATTTTAATTGTTTTACCGGATTCACTTTGGGTAAAAGTAACCACACCGCCTCTTGGTGTAGTGCTCATATTTTCCTGAACAGTTACCGTAGATCCACTAACTGTAATCCATGACACGTTACTTGACGCAGTATACCCTACATTCTCTGTACGATCCTTAACACCATTGATAAGAATATCTTTACTAGAATTAATAGAGTAACTCTTAGAATCACCGGAAGAAGAAATACTGGTCCACGAGGCGCTTGTAGAACCATCACTCAAAGAGAAAGTGTAGTTACTGGTTATCACGCCTGCTGATTGTTGAACAGTCACCGTAATTTTCTTACCGGATTCTGCCTGAGTAAACGTAACCGTACCCGAACGGGCCCCTCCACGATTCTCCGATACAGAAATGGTAGATCCACTGACCGTAATCCAACCGGCACTGCTTGAAGCACTATAGCTTACGTTCTCAGTACGATCCTTTGTACCATTGATCAGGACATCTTTATTAGAAACGATTGAATAACCTTTAGAAGAACCACTTGCGGAAACACCAGTCCACGAAGCACTTGTAGAGCCATCATTCAATGTGAACTTATAATTATAGCTCACGACACCTGCAACCTGTTGAACAGTTACAGTAATCCTTTTACCGGACTCTGCCTGAGTAAAGGTGACAGTACCCGTACGAGCTGCACCACGATTCTCCGAAACGGAAATAGTAGATCCACTGACTGTAATCCAACCGGCACTGCTTGAAGCACTATAGCTTACGTTCTCAGTACGATCCTTTGTACCATTGATCAGGACATCTTTATTAGAAACGATTGAATAACCTTTAGAAGAACCACTTGCGGAAACACCAGTCCACGAAGCACTTGTAGAGCCATCATTCAATGTGAACTTATAATTATAGCTTACAACGCCTGCAACCTGTTGGACAGTCACAGTAATCTTCTTGCCGGATTCTGCCTGGGTAAACGTAACTGTACCCGTACGAGCAGCTCCACGATTCTCCGATACAGAAATGGTAGATCCACTGACCGTAATCCAACCGGCACTGCTTGAAGCACTATAGCTTACATTCTCAGTACGATCTTTTGTACCATTGATTATGATATCTTTATTAGACACGATCGCAAAATTCTTAGAGATAGCACCTGCGCCAATACCCGTCCAAGAGGTAGTTATAGAACCATCACTTAATGTAAATTTATAATCATTAGTAATTATACCTGCAACCTGTTGGACAGTCACCGTAATCTTCTTGCCGGACTCCGCCTGAGTAAAAGTAACAGTACCTGCACGAGCAGATGCAACCCGATTCTCCGCCACAGTCAATGTAGATCCACTAACAGTAATCCAGTTAGCATTGCTTGAAGCAGTATAGGACATATTCTCACTCTTATCCTTAACCCCGTTGACTATAATATCCTTAATGGAAACGATCGTATAGGTATTAGTAGCTCCCTTAGCTGCAACACCAGTCCATGATGCTGTTGCAGAGCCATCATTCAGAGCAAATGTATAATTGTTTGTTATTACACCTGCGTCCTGCTGAACATCAATAGAAGTTGTTAGGTTAGACTCTGTTTGCGTAAATGTAATTGTACCAGTACGAGGGGTGGTTACACGATTCTCCGAGAAAACAATATTCCCATTGGCCACCGTTGCCCAATCAGGTTTACTTGTCAAATCATAGGCTATATCCACTGTTGTATTAGGTAACTTCACTCCATTTATAGCGTCACTCTTTTGAGAGGTGACCACAAACGGATGAGCCGACTTATCCAATGCAGGCACAGATAATGTAGTCGGACTTACAGTAAAATCATAAGCCGGCATTTTAGGCATAAAATAAACTTCATTTTCTTCTCCTGAAGCAAAGGTTCTATCTTCTGCAAAAGAAAATGGATGAGAGGCACCACCAGAATAGGTCAATGTACTAAACTTTTCATTTGCCTTCCAAGTCTGCGGTACTATAACCCCTTTAAAGCAAAGTTGATCTGGAAGAGATACTTTTTCTAGCGGAAGATCCACCCGTTTATTGGATATCGTTGTAACCTCCCCCATAGCAAGATTTATCTTCGTGTCCGTATAGGTATGCACCGATATTTGAGCGTTTTCTCTATTCTCCGTTGCGGTATATTTCACATTGACCTTTGAAAGTAAATGTCTAAAAGAAAGAGGAATGTACTGAGATCCATCCATATCACTATTTACGGCATACAGAAAATCATCCTCTCGACCAGTCCCCTTAACTACATGCAATAAAGCGGTAGCATCAGTAATCTGGCTGTACCAAGGATAGTACACATAGAACTCCAGCCTCCTGTCAGGAGAATTGAATATCAGATTGTCTAAATCCGCAGCGACAAAAGCTTTTTTGGTACTATTAAAGACGTATTTCTTATTGTCCGCATAGTTCCCAACAGGCTGTAGCGTAGCGTTAGAAGATTTATCCAATACATAGATACCGATTGCATCCCCATCTTCAAAATCAAGAACTTCATTCGCTCTCGTCTGGGTCTGTTCTTGGTAGAATATTACTTCTTTAGGGCCTTGTTTGGCATCTTCCTCATCTCTATTGCACGAGAGAAGAAGAACACTAAGCATTGTTAGTATAAAATATCTCATAAGTCTTATTAAAGGATTGGCACTAAAGAAATGTCACTATCTGAATTAGCTCCCCACGGTTCAATTGTTATACCGTCGTCATTGCCACCATCGCCATCACCTGTACCGCCACCACCGATCTCCAAACCACTATTTTCAACGGTAAGAGTATAAATATTCCTGAAAGCCGGTTTCCAAGTTGTACCAACAGGAAATTCATAGCGAAATTGACGATCATCAATCGTAAACACAGCTCTTATATTCTTCCCAACAGTAGCACTCACTGGCAAACAAATACTGCTCACTGTCTGGTACGTATCCGTTAACAACAACTGCTTACCGGGCATAAGAGCCAATACCCCATCGGTAGAAGTTCCAGTAATTTGTCCCGTGCTTAAGTCAATAGTTCCTGTTGTTTTAAACACATTGTCAGCATCATTATTCTCGATTTTCAGTGCAGATATTAATCCTGGCCCTTCATTATAGCTTGCCGATTTCCGGATCTTAAATACCACTTGACTAAGCGCATGCTTCATCTCTATATTCACATTCTTCTGTGTAATAGAAGCTGGGGTTTCTGCATGCCCATACAAATAGTCAGTCTGAGTATTTGACTCGACAGGCACAGCCATTCCATTGTTGCTGGTACCCGAATAAGGATAGTAAGCAAAAACTTCGGCCTGATTCTCATCTAAATAAATGTTCTGAGCAACAAAACCTTTCCCATTATGACGGAAAGCTACATTGGTATAACGATCCACATTTCCAAGGTAAGGTTTATCAATAGTACCATTACAGACAAAAACGCCAATAGCATCATTCTCTTCCCAGTCCACTTTCTCAGCCCGGCTTTGAGGACCTCCAATATAAGCGTTAATGGACAAACCAGGAAGGCCATTAATCTCTTCGTTAGATGTACAAGAAGAAACAAAAACAGTAAATAAGCATAAAAATGCGGTAGATAATTTTTTCATATTCATGATTCGTTATTTATTAAAGTTTATATCATTTTGTTCCATGTCCTGCCATTTTTCAATATAGATATTGTCAAATAGCATGTTTTCACCAATCTCAACGACTAAGTCTATCACCATACCATCAACAGTAAAGTCTTTAAGTACAGAAGACAAATCAACCTGAGAGTACTGTTTAAAAGTCTCGCCCAAACATTCAATTTTCAGTGTATTAGGAATAGCGTTAGAAACGCCGAAAACGAAAGCACTAGAGGTAAACCGATTATCAACCTCAGTCGGAGAGAAAGGGAATACAAGCCCCGCATAATCTGCTATGGGCTGATTAGTATATATTTTACGCCCTGTAATAACCCCGGATAACATGGCTTCAAGAGAGGTGATCTGATGTGTTTGTGATAATCCTTTCAGAGTGATGTTGATGACAATCTTCTGGACCAGAGGACGTAAATTAAACACCCTTTTAAGAGTATCTTCCGGAAGAATACTTCCTTCGCTAGAATCAGTATACACCAACTTCTGTGAATTAGCTATTATGGGGATACCATATTTTACGGAACTTACCGTATCGGCATAGATTTCAATAGCAGAAAGCTCCTCCACATTTCTTACCTTGTTATTAAATAAACTATAGGCCAGAAACTTATACTCACCGGTAGCAATTCGGCTTAGAAACTGATTATTGACCTCAAAATAGTCAGGTTCTCCAAGCTTCTCTGTATACTCTGCTCCTGAATAGTAATCGTAATACCGAACCTGTATATCCTCCGTTGTTGGAGGAGCTACATTATCAGAAACATAAGCTCTCAAATAGCCCTTCATACCACAATCTTCCTGGAACATATTACAGGCTCCCAGTAGCAGTAGCAAACATGAAGCTAACATGATAGTTTTTACTTTCATTGTTCAAAATTTAATTTAAAATCTGTTATTATTTGATTGATCTCTGGGTCAAGTTGCCCACGATACCATTTGCTAGGTTCAAGTTGACAAGCCTTCTCAAAAGCTTCAACAGCATCTTTTATGCGTTTCTCACGAACATAAAGAATAGCCAAGAGGTAATATGTGTTGTCATTCTGCGGAAGGGCCTGTAAAACCTCAATGGCACGTTGATCATAACCAAGGCTCATTAGACAAACCCCGGTATTATAATCCCTATATTCATCCAATGTAGCTAGAGCTGCACTGTATTTCCGGTTCTCCAAGAGTTTTATAGCGTCCATATAAGCCGTATCTATCACACTAGTATGGATAGTATCTTTTATCATCTCCTTACGATGAAGATGAAATTTGAAGTTTACAGCACGCAACTGGGGATATAGCTCTTTCCTGATATAAGGATAATCAGGATACTTCCGTAGCAAACTTTCTTTTAGGTCATTACTTCCTGTTGAAGAGATAGCGGCCAGTATTTCCGACCGATTGCGAATATTAGCATCCATACGAATTAACTCTGTAAGTTTGTCCCAATCTTCTCCAAGAGCATAAGGTTTAAATAGGGCCAAGCTCTCCGTATCATCAGTACGCTTCATTAAATACTGTTTCAACTCATCAGCTCTAAGTCCGGACAATTTTTTATTTGCGAAGTTATCTCCTTCCGGTGATGCCGAAGCAATCATGTTCACACTATCAAGAACCAACTCACCACTATAAGTCAGAGAATGCAAAGTCTCCAAGACACGATCTATTTCAGCTTTATTTTTCCCTATTGATTCTATGAACTTGGTAGATCCAACACCATAAGTTATGTAAGCTGTCATGTTGGTCTGGGCATGCCGGGAAATAATAATTCGTTTATATTTAGGAGATCGGTCTAAAAATTGGACCATGCTGGAAATATAGTAAGTCAAGGTATCGGTTTGCGGAAGTTTATACCGACTTTCGTCCAGTGCAATCACCTCACCATTAATCATCACATTGATTTTCTTAATCGCTTCATCAGCATCAATCTTTTGGGAATAATAGTACTCGAATTTATCTCCAACCTGTATTACAGTATCTAGCTTGCAACTTTCTCTGGGGAAGCGGATATACTCTTTATATTTATCATCTATAAGAGCTTTCTTACGCTCGTTCTCCATCATCTTTTTATAGTCGAAGAAACGTTTGGAAATCTCAATTGAATCCTCTGGAGTAATAGTCTTCTGCATGAGATTGTACTCCGGTGAAAGAAAATTATTCCATTTACCTGGTGCTCCCGATAAATCACGTTCAAGCCAATAAGCAGGTAGTACTGCCTTCCAACTCTTAGGATTTACCGTTGCACGGTTACGTTCCATCAGTCCGTTAAACAACAAATGTCGTTTATTCCGGATACTTCGCCAATCGACAAATCGTTGTTGCGATAATAACTCTTTTTGCCAAGAGTAATAAAACTGCTCTTCAATATCCAAAAGGGCTTTCTGGTATCCCTTGGAATCGAAAAGATACTGCATATAAGCACTATCCGGTATAATCGAATTTATAAAGTTCTGATACATCTGATACCCTTTAGCCTGCTGCTTTATGAATTGGGCACCAGAAAGCAATATCTTATCAAACTCTATTATACGCCCATTCTTGTCTGCATAGGGGGTTAACCGTACTTGCCACTTATTATTAATCAAACTGGCAGGCACTTCCACTTTGAAATCAAGACTAATCTTACCCGCACGCTCTGGTATATTTTTACTTTTGGCAACAATTGTAATGTCAGCGAGTGATATATCCATGATATTCTCCCCCGTTGCTTCATCCTTACCGTAACTTGTATATTTCTCCTTCAATATTTTCTCTGTTTCAGCACTATATACACGGGTAGAGTCAATCTTATCAGCATCAGTTTTTTTACGGGACACCTGACTCAACCTCACCCGTTCATTTTCCTTCTCAAGTACGGAAACCAAAGGAGAAGCACAACTAAAAACCAATATGGAAATGGTAATTAAAAATATAGATTTACTTCTTATACTCATTGGAAAGTTACATTATTTTATCTGTGAGATTTTTTTCATAGCATTCAATTTTTTTCGTAAAAATGAAAAAATACAGTAGCCGAAGGATGCTCTAAATAAAGCTTCTTTAAAAAAGAGGTCAGCTTTTGAACAATAGGCGCCTCCAATAAAGTCACATGTATGGAGCTAAAGAAAACGAATGCAGTAGATATCTTACAAAAACCTGTAAGCAAAGGATTCCCTTCTTCATCATTACTTAGTGATTGTATATTACAGGTATTTTCCAGGAAGCCACTTATATCTGTACGCGAGAAAAAAGCCTCCATGTCTTTTTCCAACAGGTAACAAGAGGTTATCATTTCTTCTTTTCCGCCTTCAATAGTTATTGGCCGAGTAAAGTCGATCCGTCTCATCTCATGTTGGTCGACAGTCACTCCACCAAGGGATAAATTAATAATATAAGCCTCTGAATAAATTTTTTGTATAACGGCCTCCTTCGATGATCTAAAGTATTCAAGGTCACCAGCAAAGAGTATTTTACCCTGATGTTCTACCCTATATTCCAAAATTTCAAGAACCTTCACAAAATCAGTATTCATTTCCATTGTAGGAAGATCATTGACCACTAAGAGTGCGCATTCTTTTGCTACTTGAAGAGATTTTTCTGATAGCGGAAAATTATAACGGCCATCAAGTGAAAAGCTATTATGAGTAGAATAATAGATAGCCAAGACCAAATCCAGTTGTCCCAAATTATGGTCACCACATACAATAGTATGATTTAAGTCTTTCCAGAAGAAATGTTTTATTATTGAATCCATATAAGAAAAGAATTAATTACAATATTTAAAAGAGGAAGAAAAGTCGATGAAATAACCGGCATCACCCAAGATACGCAAAAGCTTAATCAGCCATTCACGCTTATCTGTTGCCTGATTCGATTGAGATGAATATGGCTGAGAAAGATCTTCATCTGTTCCCATACGTTTCAAAAGTGAAAAAAGTTGGTCTACATGAAAAGCATAATAAGAATCTGAATGAAAAACAGCATACCAACATTCACAATTTTCTAGAAAAAAAACATCAAATTCACCATACTGCACAGAGGGGATGCACTCTACCATAAACTGATAGTTCTTATCATTTTGACTTATTTTGCACAGAGGAACTATCAGACCAAACTTACCATCAACAACCCGACATTGCCATGCGGAAGGCATATTCCAGGCACCTATAAATGTATTAGACAAATCAGACTGACAAATCCTACGCCAGAGATTGGCATAGTATTCACGTTTGCTATAAGTCAATATGAAGTTTCTGAATGATTTCATCGGGAAACAGGGTGTTTAAAAAAGGTAGATAAGATTTACAGCAACCTTGTGGGGAACGAGATACCACTTATGTTCACGACCATAAGTATAACCACAAGCTTTACATACAGACTTGTCGTAAGAAGTCCAAAGGCCCGCAACGCCAACTTCCCATTCAAAATTCCAACGGGAAGCCATAGGATAAGTCCAACCAAAAGAAACACCGGCACCAAAACCATAACCATCATAACGATACTTATCAAACAGATTGCCTATGTGAAAACGGCTACCAACCAAAGAAAAGCCAATAAACTGGTCCATGAAACTTTCGCGAAACCAATAACGGCCACTCGGCATTACTGTGAGGTTCTGAAACTTAGTATTACGGCTCTTATTATAAATAAAAGGGTTATACTGAACAGGAAGATGGACAGAGAACTTCTTATTCAAAGTCATACCAAATTCAACATTGAGATTGCCGGTACCAAGCCCGATCAGGTTGGTACGAGCTGAATAAAACTGGCTAAAGCCTTTTAAACTTAAAAGAGAAAAAAGGCAAATAAATAAAAAACGATATCTACACATAAGATTGGTAAGTAAATGAAGCTACCCCCGTGATAAATCACGAGGGAAGCCAAACTTCAATTAACTAAATATATAATCACTAAAAAGACATTAATAAAAATCGGATAAAGAACAGCGACCAGTACATCTGGAGAGTTGAGCACGTTTCTTTGACAAATACTCTTCCGTAAGCTTCTCAGGAGGAAGAAGAAGAACTGTACGGGCATCAATACGGACAGGTATAAAATCAGAAGAAGAAGATAAGCGGTTAGTTCTAACAGAACATTAACTGCGAAATTCAAAAAACAAAAGTCAACAAATTACATAAGCGGATATCTAAGTGGCTGGCGTCATGCCGGAGCAATCTTCACTTTTAAATCTACTTATACAACCACCAAAGATCTTTATGTTAACATAGAATCTCAAGGCGACTATGAAATGGAAGTTGATGGTCGTTTTGAAGTATATCCCTACTATGACGATCTTGGTGGTCAGACTCTAAGACTGGTTGCCGGTCAAAAAGAATGGAAAGTTGAGTATCTTCCAGGAATAGATACCGGCTCTAGGATTACTAGTATTCAATGGCAAATTAAGGCGAACAAAGATTCTGATGATAGCTATGACTATGTGATAGAATCTAATGTTGGTCGAGAAGACAATTAAAATCCTTTCAGCAAAACCGGGCTATTTCCCGGTTTTGCTATCTAACATTTTTGAGCTGCTTTGTTACTCTTCCGCAGTTCTCTTTCAATCGTCAAATCTGTAACTGCACTATATATTTGAGTTGTTTTTACACTTCTATGTCCTAATAGTTTTTGCACAGTAGTAATTGAGACACCACGGTATAAAAGTAAAGTCGCAAAAGTATGTCTCGCAGTGTGGAACGTTACATTTCTCTTTATGCCAATCTCCTTAGCAATAGCCTTCAAGACCCTATTAGCATGCTGATTATTTCTCAGTTTAAATAATGGCCCCCTAGGACGTTTTATTTCCCTACTTATAGCTAAGCCTTTACCATTAAACACAGTGCTGAGTGGAATCCGAACTTCATTTCCTGTTTTCTTCATCCATAATATAATCCACTTTTTATTGTTCAGCACCTGGATATTTCTCTTACTAAAGCAACAAATATCAGAATACCTTAAACCTGTGTAACAACTAAACAAGAAAGCCAATAGAACTTCTTTATCGGTAGGACACACCGGAATGTATTCTTCAAACAATTTCAGTTCCTTTTCCGAAAGTGCTTCCCGATGTGTCTCCTGAGACTTAATTGTATATCCAATAAATGGGGACTGATATAGTAGCCCTTTTTTTATCGCAAGATTTATATATTTCTTCAAGACTTTCATATGCCGGGCAATAGTATTAACAGCAAATCCTTTCGTCTGCATAAAGAACTCTAAATCATACAGACATGCTGTTGTAATCTCCTTTATAGCAAGTGATTCATTATATTCTTTTAATAGCCGGACTGTATCCCTATGGAGCGTCTTGGTATTATTAGACAAAGATGCATTTAATATTTCGTTATACATAAATTCTACAAATGCATGCCTATGCCCATCTATAAGCTTTACCGATGGGGCATTTAACATATTCAGATTTCCACAAGAATGTATATAATTCTGTCCCGCTATATTTAATTGTAAAAGCATAGCAGAAGATCCTTCTGTAAAGCCTATACTCTGCAATTTCAGTTCCAATTCTGCCAATATAGTTTCGATGTCCATCCCTTTATTGTTTGTCGATAATCTTTAGACGATATGTGTCTGCAAATGTACACAATGTTAGCCAAGTTTTTAGAGATTCTCATTCGAAAGTCACTATCCAATATTTCCCTAAAATATATCCTTATCTTTTGAAAAAACAATTGCAAATGTTTGCGTTGCCGAAATAATATAATTATTTTTGTATTCAAAAATATAATATTTATATTTAAAAAAATAAGAAGATGTTCGAAAAAGAAATAGCGTTATACGAGAAATGTTTGCAGGAGTACAAAAAAAAAGTAATAGACCGCTTTTCACTACAAGACCTGAAAGAGTATAATGAAATTCTATTCTCAGCTCATAACTGTGCAATAGAAGGAAACACTTTCTCTGTAGATGAGACAAGAACCCTTAAAGAAAAAGGACTAGGTATGATTCCGCAAGGCAAACGATTACTGGATGCTTTTGAGATGCTAGATCATTTTAAGGCTTATGAGTTCTTAATGTCACAACCAGAAGCCCCACTAACAGAAGAGTTACTAAAAACGACTCACCGTATACTAACAGAACACACTCTTAGCTATCTTCATAAAGGTGCAATTCCAGGAGAATATACGGATACTGACATGGGAGCAGGAGATACTATTTTTGGCGACCATGAAATCAACATCTCACGCATACCTCAATTATTGGAAGCTACAGAGAAAGCCATTGCCAAACAAACAATTCATCCTATAGAAATTGCAGCACAATTCCACCGGCATTTCATTTTCTTGCACCCTTTCCGGGATGGAAACGGACGTCTAGGTCGTCTTCTATCTAACTTCATATTAGTTAAGTTAGGGCATCCGATGATTATCATTGAAAATACAGATCGCGAAAAATATATAAATATTTTAAGAATATGCAGAGACGAACGTTCCACTTATCCCATGGTGGCCTTCTTCTTTGAGATAGCTATCAAAAAGATGCAAAGGGAATTAGCACAGAAAAAGCAAATGTCTAATGAATCATTTAATGATTTGAGCTTATGACCCATAAGTTTCACTATCTATATCCACATCAAAACATTTAAAACTATTAATATTTTATCTTTTTGAAAAAATAGAAACTATTTTGTTTGCGTTGATAAAATATTATTTTTATATTTGTGCCATTATTAACAAAATAACAACCTTAAAAATGATTATTACATTCTTAAATAACAAAGGCGGAGTTGGGAAAACCACTACCGCTGTCAATGTAGCTCATGCATTGACCATTGAGGGAAAAAGAGTGCTACTTATAGATCTCGACCGACAAAGAAATGCAAGTTTTATCATGGGACATGATGATTCATCAGAAGCCAATATATTTGACGCACTTGCAGGAAAAGTAGACATACCAATCTACACACATGACCAAATAGCAGACCTTCATTACAGTCCAGCCGGGAGAGTAGATATAGAAGAAATCCTTCTATTACAACGTATAGGTAGGGAAAGTAAACTCAAGAAACTACTAGATCCTATAAAAAAGATATATGATTATATCCTAATAGACTGCCCGCCGTCCTTAGGTATGATATCTCTTAATGCCCTAGTTGCGTCTGACAAATTGGTCATACCCATACAACTTGAACCATTCGCTTTTTTAGGAACAAGCGAAATTGCCAGTTTCTTCAGTGACGTAAAGAAAGAAATCAATAACCAGTTAGAAATATTAGGTTATCTAAAGACCTTATATGATAGCCGCCTAAGTCAGACAAGAGATATCGAGGAGCTTTTATCACAGCATGTTAATAAGAACAAAATATTTAATACCACAATCCGGAAGAATGTTGCACTGTCAGAAGCTAGCAATATGCAAAAAACAATATTTGAATACGCACCAGAATCAACCGGAGCAAAGAACTATAGAGATTTTACAAAAGAAATAATTCAATTAACTAAATAAATAAATTATGGGAAAAAAAGTAGATGTAAGCAAACTTGCAGCAGTCGGCAAGAATCTGGAAGACGCAGAAAATGTAGAGGTAGCACCGGAACGCAATGTTACCACTACTTTCAGAATGGATAAAAAGATGTTTCAAGATCTAAGTCTATTAAAAGTCTATACCGGTAAAAATAAACAAGATATGATCTATGATTATATTAAAGAAGGAGTAGAGAGAGACAAAAAGAAATATGGGGTCTCTTAAAATCAAACCAACAAGAGGTTACTTTGAGTAACCTCTACCTTCTTTGGATATTCATTACAAAAAACATTATGATATTCTAAACAAATAAAATATTATTTTTATAAAAACCTGTTCTGTTTTTGTAAATACTAAAATGAAACCTGAAATGAAAAAACTATTACTTTTTGGAATGCTGGCCAGTATGTTGTTCTCTTGTGACTCTGAATCGCCAGATACCCCTATCTCACCAGAACCACCAATAGAAACTGGAATCAAATTAACATTACTGCCAACAATAGAGAATTTGACTGAGGCAGCTACAAGAGGAGTAGTTACAGGATTTAAACCAGGTGATAGAATAGGTATATTCTATAATGATACCTGTATTAATAGTAAGTTCACTTATAGCGGTACTTCTTGGAGTGGAGAAAACATATTGCTTTCATCCACAATGAAAAACATGTATTGCTATTTTCCCTATGATATTACTGTTAAGAGTCATGATAATATTCCTATTAACATTGAAGATCAGACTGATTTTTTAAATGGGAGTACTATTGTCGGTACTTCTAATGCTGATGCCGAAGTCGTTATGAAGCATACACTGGCTTTAGTCAGAGTTGTACTCAAAAAGAATAATTACACAGGAAATGCCAAAGTAGAGTCTGTTATCTGGAATGGAATCTATAAGCAAGCCAAGTTTAATGCGGTGACCAATACAATCACTACAACCGGAGAAAAAGGGGACTATCAAGCTGGGGGGAACTTCACTGTTAATGATAATGAAGAGCCAATCATTGTAGAAGCTATATTACTTCCAATAAGTACGGCTGAAGGAGTAAGTGTCACTATTACTGTTGATGGAGAAGCAAGAGTATATCAGCTACCTAAAAATCACCAGTGGGAGGCAGGTAAAACATATACCTATACCTTAACACTAAAGGGAGGGTATAATAGCCCTATCGAATTAGAAGAATATCCCATTGACATAGCCCATTGGAGTACTTTTGGAAAAACAGATAAAATTGTCCTCTCACAATCTGATAAGGACTGGTTTGACATTGAACCTGGCTCAATTCCATATGGTAGTAATATATACCGCAATGAAGGATATATGTTTGGTTTTTATGGTTACTGGACAGGTTTTGATATGGAAACAGGAAATATGCCAGAAAAATGGGAAGGAGATTTCCGTATGGTATTGCTTGATGATAATGGCAATATTGTAGACCAATATCAGCCATGTGCTATTGTTGCAGAGAATGGAGCAATGATGAAAGGAACCGGGAGACGCTGCTATGTTACCGCTCCTGCCGGAACTTATGAATTAAGTGTATTATTCCGAAAAAGAGGAGAAACAACATGGCAAAAAGCCAATAGAAAAGATAATGCTACAAAAAAAGATATGACATTTACAATACAAGATCCAACAGACCTTCCCTCGCTACGCATGGTACAGGTTGAAGAGGAAGTTAATACAGGAGTCGTTATTCATAACCGACCATTCGACAGCGAATTTAATATTACCTATATATTGTCAAACCGAAATGACATAAGACTTAAAGGAGAAATAAAAGCTGTATGGGAACGCACTTTCGACTATACAGGGCACTGTTATCGACCAGCATCAAAAAAGAAGAATACCATCAATGATATTGAATGGCAAGACGAAATAGGGCGGATCAGCATCGATTTACAACCAACTGTCAGATTCTGGAAGGGTATAATCCCTTGTTCCTTCCCTGTAAAAAGAGAAATGCCTAAAATGGCGAACGGAATTGGTTACTGCACACCGATGGTACATTTATACTGGAAACCAGAAGGCGGTTCTGAATGGACTCTATTAAGATTAGATATGGACCCCATTTTGGCGGCCAAAGTCAATAACAGCCAAGAAGAAGCTAATCTTTTCTTAGAGGCTCTAAATTATTTAAACTTTGAACAAACGCACTGGCACCAATAGATGCTATTTCTCTTTAAGGTATCACTCTTTCAAGAAACTCCCACGTCTTCAGGACGTGGGAGTTTTTTTTATTTTTTCTCCAAAACGCAAGTTTCTTGCGTCGGTCCCCATATATATTTGTCGCATAACCAATAAATAAATTTTATGGAATCAGAAAATAATATTATCGACTTGGTTCAAAACAAACAAAGAAATATGCTCGACTATGTTTTGTCCCAGCCAGAATTAAAACAAGACTTCGAAGAAGCCATGAGCTTTATCGGAAAACCAGAACAAGAATGGACCCCAAATGATGCAACAAAATGGCTAACTGAATACGAAAATAATTTGTATAGGGAAAATGAATAATAACATAAATCCTGCTCTTGAAAAATATACAGAGCTAATTATAAAGAAAATCAAAGAAGTAGATGCCTCAGAATGGCAAAAGCCATGGTTCACCCCAACGTTTATTGGTGTACCACAGAATCTGTCCGGACGTCCATATAGTAATCTCAACAAAGTATTATTATATGCCGTATGTGATGAAAACAAATATAGTACTCCTGTTTTTATCACTTTTCACCAAGCTCAAGAAAGGAATATAAGAATACTGAAAGGAGCACGTGCATTTCCTATCACCTTTTACGATCTGTATATTACAGAAATTATCAGCGGTAATAAAGTGACAAAGGAATTTTATCACTCTCTTTCTGATGAAGAAAAGGCACACTATAAAGTAAAACCTCTTCAAAAATTTTACAGTGTATTCAACCTTGAACAAACAAACTATTCAGAAAAATTCCCAGAAGAATGGGCAAAGTTACAACAACGATTTCAAACTCAATTGAATATCGAATCTGACGGATATCGCAATCAGCTTATAGATAAAGTAATCACAGAACAAAGTTGGATATGTCCGATAGAATTAAAGCAACAAGACAGAGCTTTTTATAATAGAAAGAGTGATAGCATCGTACTACCAACCTATGAACAATTCTTTAAAAAAGAATCTTTCTATTTTACTGCACTCCACGAAATGGCACATAGTACAGGTCATAGCAGCAGGCTAAATAGAACATTTGGAGAGTTCTTCGGAGATTCCCAATATGCAAAAGAGGAATTGATTGCTGAATTGTCATCTGCTGTAGCTGGTAGAGATCTTGGCATAGCGGTACTTCCTCAAAAAGAAAACGCACAATATTTAAAAGGTTGGCTATCCCAAATATCAGATGATCCCAGATATTTGATGTCTATTTTGAATGATGTAAATAAGTCTACCAATATGATAGAGTCTACCATTGGAGTAGACAGTCATAAAGATAACAATACAAAATTAGAGACTCTAAATAAGGCACAAATCCAGCTGTACGACAATGCCCAGAGAATATTGGGGGGCTTGGAACAACAAGGTATTGCCACTAAAGAAGCAATGAACAGACCTGAATATATAGAAGCTATCGGTAAAGCTAATGAAGCAAAACAGCTGTGGGAACAAGAAAACAACCGAATATTACACCTCAAAAAAGATATAACAGAATTATGTACACAATATCGGAGTTTAGGATATGGCCCAATAGCACATGCCCTAGAAACACATGCTCCCTATTATATACAAATTACAGAATCCAGTATCTCAGTCAATTATAAAGTAGAAAATATAGAATATCCCGTAACGAAAATCAAATCATTACAAACAGACATGATATTGTCTGGAAAGCCCAATTCACTAACTATAGATTTCAACAATCTTAGAATCAATGATAAAGTAACGGAAGCTACAGAGAACCTACAAACAAACGGCATTTCTCTTTTTGATCAGCCTGCTGACTCTATAAAGAAATTATTTTCTGGAAAGAGAGTTGAATTGCCTAATAATTCCGGAGAGCTGAATCCAGTTACTTTGTGCAAATCTCCTTTAGGATGGAGTTTCACAATAAGCAAACAGCTTCAAAACACTGTAGAATCATCGGCAAGTATCTAATTTATAACTTATAACTAAAATATCTATGGCAACAATTACAGAACGAATCAAGCAGTTTCTTAATGACATATTGGAAAACAGGCAATTAGAGAAAGTTCAAAAAGATGCAAGCGCTATTCAAGGCATGCGAAATCCTTCAGAAGCCGTGCAAAGAGTAGTAATACGGGCTGACGCTTACAATATTCGGTATATTTCTAATCCAACTGAACGGATTAAGCAAATGGCAGTCGAAGCAGATCCGTTTAGTATTCGTTATATCCCCAATGCATCTGAGGAGTTGAAAATGAAAGCGGTTACAGATCTCCCGGATGCAATACAATATATTGCTAGCCCGTCTGAAAGTTTGAAGTGGAAAGCTGTACAGGATAAAGGATCTGCTATTCAGTATATATCCAATCCGTCGGATTCTTTGAAGTGGGCAGCTGTACAAGATGACTGGTCATCTATACGCTATATTCCTGATGCGTCTGAAAAGTTGAAGATGGCAGCTGTACAAAGAAACGGATTGGCTATCCAATACATTTCTAATCCGTCCGAGGAGTTAAAAATGGCAGCTGTACAAAATCAGGGATCAGCCATCCGATATATTCTTAATCCGTCTGAGGAGTTAAAAATGGCGGCTGTACAAAATGATGGTTCTGCTATACAATACATTTCTAATCCGTATGAAGCAGTGAAAATGGCAGCTGTAAAAAATGACGGATTAGCTATAGAACACATTTATAAGCCATCTGAAGCTGTGAAAATGGCAGCAGTACAGCAAAATCCTGAAGCTATACTTTTTATGGAAAAACCATCCGAGCAAGTACAACTTGCGGCAGTATCCCAAAATGGGAACTATATTCAGGCAATTGATTATCCTTCAGAGCGAGTTGCAATGGTAGTTGTAAATCAAGGAGGATCATATATAGCAGCAATTGATAAACCTTCAGAAACGATACAGATGGCAGCTGTAAAAAATGACGGATTAGCTATACAATACATTTCTAAGCCATCTGAAGCTGTGAAAATGGCAGCTGTACAAAGCAACGGATATGCCATTGAGTTTATCTCTAATCCGACTGAAGAGATGAAGATAGAAGCAGTGAAAAACAATGCTTACTCCATCATAGAGATGGAGGAACCGACGCCTTCCGTATGCAAAATAGCACTTGAAAAGATGTATGGACGTCCTATTAATGTTGCTATGGTAGAACCAACAGAACTTGCGAAAAAAACACAGATACTTCTTAATAATTTAGTCGGTTTAAAATTTGAATATCGAACAGTGTACCAAACTTATGGTAAGGCAGCAGAAGAAGATCCTCTACAAATGTCGATACAGGAAAAAAAAGATAAGTTTAGAACAGAGATGGAAGAGAAATATCCAGGTATGTTCCAGAACAAGACCCAATCTACCCAGAAGGATCATAATACAACCAACCTTAAGGAACAGGAATTATATTCTTCAGAAACTAAGATCCTGATAGGAGACATCTCATCAAAAAAGGAAATAACCAATCTTCGAATTAAAGACAAGATAACCGGTAAAACAGAACCCTTAAACAGCAATGGAATAAGGCTATTAGATCAACCCAGTGAATGCATAGAAAAAATTCTCTCTGGCAAAAAAGTGGAGTTCACAACAAATAGTGGAAAAGGCTATTTAACAGGGCTCTGTAAAACTCCACTGGGGTGGGGTCTTACAATAGGGAAACAAATACAAAGTAGTACTGATTCATCGGTCACTTTATGAATCCTATAATATTAAAACATTATGCAACAAGTGAAATTACAAGAGTTATCATATTATGAACTCTATTTATTGAATTATCTAAGAGAATATCATCCAGAAAAAGTGGATGACATCGATTTCATCAAAGAACGATCGGATAACGCCGCTATTCTTTTTGAAAAGTCCAGATTAGATGGTAAGACAGTAATGGATGCTCAGGAAATAGCCATGAAGGAACTAATGAGGGGATTACATTTCTCCAAGCATTACTTGATACTTACCATCATAAAAGATGAATTTGAAAAAGAGGTTCCAGATGATAAAGTATTGCTTCTAATAAAAAAGATGGAATCTAACTTTAATTCCATTTTTGCAAAATACACACTCTCAGATGACTTTGAACAATCTTCTGATTATCATTCCCTATACATTGAATTAACTGGTGAAATAACTCTTTACTTGGAAAAATATGGCATTTAATAAGCAAGAAAAATTAAGAGATAATATTGAAGCGATTCGTCTTTTGTTTGATTTGGAAAGTTCGAAAAGAGTTGCCAGCATCCAAGAAAAGGAGATTCTTTCCCGTTATTGTGGATTTGGAGGCTTAAAATGTATCTTAAATCCTCTTGATCGTTCTCGGTGGACAAAGTCTCAGTTACCTCTTTTCCCTATGATACTGGAGTTACACGAACTAATCCGAACCCATGTCAATACAGAGAATGAGTATAGACAGTATATTAGCAGTCTGAAAAGCTCTGTACTGACATCATTCTATACTCCTCCAACAATTGCTTCTACTATTTCCGATGTATTGTATAAGAATGGAGTAACGCCACAACGTATATTAGATCCATCAGCAGGACAAGGAGTATTCCTGGATGCTTTTCTCAGCAACAATACAGACGCCACAATAATGGCTTTTGAAAAAGATCTGTTGACAGGTAAAATACTGTCTTACCTTTACCCGGAACAGAAGATACGAATAGAAGGCTTCGAAAAGATAGAACCAACATTTAATGAATACTTTGATGTGGCCACTTCAAATATACCTTTTGGTGATATAGCTATTTTTGACCCGATATTTAATAATAGTCAAGATGAAGCCCGTCGCTTGTCCGCAAAAACAATTCATAATTATTTCTTTGTAAAAGGACTAGATACAGTCAGAGATGGTGGTATTGTAGCATTTATAACTTCTCAGGGAGTTATGAATGCTCCACTACATAAGGCTCAACGACAATTATTAATGCAAAATGCAGATCTTCTTTCTGCCATTCGTTTACCTAACAATCTTTTCAGGGAAGTCGCCGGAACAGAAGTTGGCAGTGACCTTATTGTCTTACAAAAGCACTCTGGTAAACAGATTCTCAATGAGCGAGAAACAGCATTTTTAGATGGCTATACAACTGAAATAAAAACAAATACAAATCGATATTTCCAAGATGGTAAACGTGTCATTTATACAAAACGCTTTTTAGACAAGGACCTTTATGGGCATCCAGCAATGGTATACTTACATGAAGGAGGCGTTACCGGCATCTCCAAGGAGTTGGAACGAATGCTAACGGAGGATCTTGTTAATCATCTCAATATAGAGAAGTTTATAACACCGGACAATAAAAACAAAGGATCTTTGGCCATAGAGACTCAAGCAACAACAGAGCCTCCATTATTGGACCTATACGATCTATTCGGTTTTTCAGATAAGGAAAGACAAGCTGCCCAACAGGGAGTTACACATATCAAGAATCACCGAAACGCTAACCGGCAGAAAGAAGAAATAAAATCCCAGTCAATCTCTCCAATGAGAGCACATCCATTCTCGGGAGACATGAAACCCTTTTATCAAGAAGGCACACTCGTTCAAGACAAGAATCAAATAGGGTATCTAAAGAAAATAACACTATATGATGCAGTATTTCAGCCTATAGAATTAGGTAAAGAGCAACAAGAAAAGGCCTTACTTTATATTTCCATACGTGACAATTATCATCATCTGTACTCAAAAGAAGCAGAGCTACATATCGAGCAAAAGCTAGAACGTTATAATTTAAATGCAACGTATGACTCTTTTGCTGAACGTTTCGGACCGCTAAATAAGAAAGAAAATGTGCAGCTGATTCTAATGGACGCTTGTGGCCGTGATATGTTGTCATTGGAACGAGTTGAGAATAATAAATTTATCAAAGCCGATATTTTCAATCATCCTGTTAGCTTTTCCACAGATACACTTGTATCCGTAGCAACCCCAGAAGAAGCATTAGCCGCATCTCTCAACATGTATGGCGAGATAAATATGGAGTATATGGAGGGACTTTATCAATCTAAAGAGGAGCTTATAGGTGCTTTAAAAGGTAAAATATTTTTTAATCCGCTAATTAATAACTACGAAATAAAAGATAGTTTCATTGCCGGCAACGTCATTGAAAAGGCCGAACAAATCAAACAATGGCAACAAGAGAACCCGATAGATGATACACGTGTAAATGAATCTTTAACCGCACTTCAAGAGGCAACTCCACGTCCTATTAAATTTGATGAATTAGACTTTAATTTCGGAGAACGTTGGATTTCTCCTAAGATATATGCAGATTATGCTAGCAATCTTTTTGAGACAGAGGTTAATATCCGTTATATGGAAAACTTGGATGAATATCTGGTAGACATAAAATCTAGAAATGCCAAGATCACGGATCAATATGCAGTAAAAGGATATTATCGGAACTACGATGGAATCACTTTATTAAAACATGCTTTAGTAAACACAGTACCAGACATCAGCAAATGTATAGGCAAAGATGCCAATAATAGAGATATCAAAGTAAGAGATAGTGAAGCTATTCAATTGGCTAACGCAAAAATTGATGAAATCCGGAATGGATTCACAGATTGGCTACAAGATCAACCCTCGGAGTTCCAACAACAATTAGCTAATGAATACAATAAAAAGTTTAATTGCTTCGTCCGTCCAGCTTATGATGGCTCTCACCAGACATTTCCTGATCTAAACCTCAAAGGACTGGGAATTTCTGGATTATATCCTAGTCAGAAAGATTGTATTTGGATGCTCATACAGAATGGCGGAGGGATTGGTGACCATGAAGTCGGTACAGGTAAAACTCTAATAATGTGCGTTGCAGCACATGAAATGCACCGTTTAGGACTCGTCCATAAACCCATAATAATTGGTCTGAAAGCTAATATAGGAGAGATTGCACAATGTTACCATACCGCATATCCCAACGCAAAAATTCTCTATGCAACAGAGAAGGACTTCACTCCGAAAAGCCGGAAACAGTTCTTTAATAACATAAAAAACAATAATTACGATTGCATCATCATGTCGCATGATCAATTTGCCAAAATTCCCCAATCACCTGGCATGATGCGAAAGATTTTGCAAGCAGAACTTGATTCAGTAGAAGAGAATTTAGAAACAATGCGATCACAGGGAAAAGACGTATCTAATGCCATGATCAAAGGTTTAGAGAAACGAAAGCTCAACCTTAATGCTAAATTAGAAAAGATTGCTCATGATATATCCCAACGTAAGGATGATATCATTGATTTCGCTCAAATGGGTATAGATCATATTTTCGTTGACGAGAGCCATCAGTACAAAAATTTAACATTTAACACTCGACATACCCGTGTCGCAGGGCTTGGAAACTCTGAAGGTAGCCAAAAAGCCCTCAATTTGCTCTTTGCCATCCGTACCATTCAGGAACGTACAGGCAGGGATCTGGGAGCAACTTTTCTATCGGGAACTACCATATCCAACAGTTTAACAGAGCTTTATTTACTATTTAAATATCTTCGTCCATTAGAGCTAAAAAGACAAAACATCAATTGCTTTGATGCATGGGCCGCAATCTTTGCAAAAAAAACAACCGATTTTGAGTTCTCTGTCACCAATAATATAGTACAGAAAGAACGCTTTCGATACTTTATCAAAGTACCTGAACTCGCAACATTCTACAATGAAATAACAGACTATCGCACTGCAGAAGATGTTGGTGTGGATCGTCCTGCTAAGAATGAAATTCTCCATAATATTCCTCCGACACCAGAACAGGAAGAGTTTATCCAAAAATTGATGAAATTTGCTGAAACTGGGGATGCGACGATATTAGGTCGTCCCCCATTATCTGAAACGGAAGAAAAGGCTAAAATGTTAATAGCAACCGATTATGCCCGTAAGATGGCTCTTGATATGCGATTAATAAGTAACTGTTATTCTGATCACCCCAATAATAAGGCAAACCACTGTGCCAATGAAATAGCCAGATATTATCGTAAATTTGATGAACAAAAAGGTACACAATTCGTCTTCTCAGACTTAGGCACATTTCAACCTGGTACATGGAATATTTATAGTGAAATTAAGCGTAAGCTTGTCGAAGAACACAATATTCCAGAGAATGAAATCCGTTTTATTCAAGAATGTAAAACAGAGAAAGCACGGAAAAAGGTAATTCAGGAGATGAATGAGGGAAAAGTCCGAGTACTTTTTGGCTCCACTTCTATGCTAGGAACCGGCGTAAACGCTCAACAAAGAGCTGTAGCAATCCACCATCTTGACACCCCTTGGCGTCCTTCCGATCTTTCACAAAGAGATGGACGAGCTGTTCGTAAAGGAAATGAGATAGCCAAATTGTATGCCAATAACAAGGTAGACGTAATCATCTATGCTGTAGAAAAGTCTCTTGATAGTTATAAATTCAATTTACTTCATTGTAAACAAACCTTCATTTCTCAGTTGAAAAATGGAGCAATGGGAGCGCGTACCATTGATGAAGGGGGAGTAGACGAAAAAAGCGGTATGAATTTTTCCGAATATATGGCCATCTTATCAGGAAATACAGACTTATTGGATAAAGCCAAAATAGAAAAGAAAGTTATGGCATTAGAAAGTGAGCGAAAGTCATTCCTAAAAGCGAAAAATCAAACAAATAATAAGTTAAATAATTATATACAGACTGTTGAACGTAACAGCGAACATATATCTCTTATGAGTACTGATTATGAAACCTTTTTGAATAGTGTACAAAAAGACGAAAAAGGCAATATCATAAACCTCATACAGCTGGATGGATTAAAAGTCATCAACAATGAAAGTATTGCTGATTTTTTGTTAAAAATACCTGTTAACAAAAATACAGAGGAATACCGAACTATCGGAAAAATATATGACTTCCCTATTATTGTAAAATCAGAATGGATAACCAAAGAGAACAAACAAGAGTTGCAAAATCGTTTTTTTGTAAAAGGAGCCTATAAATATACCCATAATAACGGTATAATCACTGGCTATTCTCCATTAGCCATAGCAAACAACTTCTTAAATGCTTTAAATAATATCCCCAGACTTATTGCAAGAGCACAAAAAGAAAACTCTACATTGATTCCGGATATTCCATCATTGAAAGAAATCATTAACACACCTTGGAGAAAAGAAGAGGAACTTAAAACCCTAAAATCCGAATTGTCTACTTTAGAAAGAAAGATACAACTCACTCTTACTCCTATCGGACAATCAGCAGATAAGCAAGAAGATTCAACTGAAAGTGAGAACGTAACTATCTCACAAGATAAAATAAATAACGAGGAAGTTTCTATTTATAATTCTCAAAACACATCAGTCATTAAGGACATGAAAATTCAATCATCTGGGTCTAAAACTTTAATTGCAGACATCACATTGGAAAATAACACTCCAATATTTACAAGTAACTTACGAATAAGTGATAAAGCGACTGGTACTATTGGAGAATTGAAAAGTAGCGATCTCGACCTTTCACAACTGCCCGCAGGAAGTATTAAGAAACTACTCTCCGGGCAAAAAGTAGAAATGCCTGATGGTAATACGGTCCATCTGACTAAAACCTTATTAGGGTGGAGTGTTACGGTAGGAAAAGAAATAAATGCAATGGCAGATAGATCTGCTGATTTATAACAACTTAATATTAATTTAAAAACAGAATCAACATGGGAACCGTAAAAGAAACATTATTGAACATGATTAGCTCAAACAAACAAGTTATGATGTATAACGCATTAATTGATGAAGAACAGGCTATTAAGCAGGTTAAATTCAATCCATACACAATAAAAAGTGTAGAAAATCCATCAGAACGGCTACAGCTGATAGCTGTACAAAGAGATCCGGAGGCGATCCGTTACATCACCAATCCCACAGAAAAGGCACAATTAGAAGCTGTACAAAGACATCCTAAGTCTATAAGATATATAACAAGCCCATCGAAGAAAATACAGCTAGCGACTATACAAAAAGATCCGTCAGCAATCCAATACATAGTAAATCCTTTAGAACAGGTACAAATGGAAGTAGTACGGAAAAATCCCTATATAATTAAACATATAGCTAACCCTTCTGAAAAGGTACAGATGTTAGCTATAAAAAAAATACCGTATGTAATAAGATATATCGATCACCCGACGGAAAAAGTACAATTAGAAGCCATTAAAAAGAACCCGTCTGTTATACAACATATTGAGAATCCATCAGACAAAACTCAAATGGCAGCTATAAAACAGGAAGCAGATGCAATCAGGTATATAAAAGAACCTACAGAAAAGGTACAAATGGAAGTGATAAAGAAAAATCCATACTTAATAACTTATATAAAAAATCCAAGCGAAATGGTACAGATGGAGGTTATAGAGCGAAGTCCTTATTTAATAAGCGAAATCCCTATTCCATGTGAAACAATACAAATGATGGCCGTCGAAAAAAATCCATACGCTATTATAGATATCCAGAACCCGACGGAAATGGTACAGGTCATGGCCGTACAAAAAGTTCCATATACAATCAAATATATAGCCAACCCTTCCGAAAAAGTACAAATGGAAGCTATACAACAAAATCCATACTTAATAAGCGAAATCTCTAATCTATGTGAAGAAGCGCAACTCATGGCCATACAGAAAAAACCAGAACTTATATTGCAGCTTGACAATCCGTCGGAGAAAATCCAATCTGAGGTCATTAGAAAGCTATATAAAGAAGAGCTAACCATAGATTTTTCCCAAGATATTAATGAAAAAATCAATAGATTAATTAAGTCACTTAATGAAGTGGAAGAGACATATGAAAATCGAATGTTGAACCTAACAACTGATAACGAGCAAGAATGGATGGAAAACTGGCGCCAAAGCCAAAGGCAGGAAATTCTTGATAACTTTAAGGAAGAAGTTGAACTAAAAATAGCAGAATCTGGCTCTGAAATGCAAATAGAAGATCTCAATGAAGTAGTAACCCAGGATGTTTTAACAGAAGCAACTTCCAATGATGGTATCAAGGATACACAAATAGAAATCCCTACCTCAATAGAAGAAACAGTTCAGGATCATATTAATGAAGCACCCTCAAATGAAAGTATTAAAGACGTAGAAATAGAGACATCCGGATCAAGAACGTTAATTGGTGATCTTACAGAAGATAACGGAGCAGTCAGTATAAGTAATCTGCGGATCAAAGATGCAACGACAGGAAAAATTGAACAGTTACAAAGTAATGGAATCGATCTCAGTAACCAATCCTCAGAAACAATAAAGAAACTATTATCTGGCCAAAAGGTAGAGACAACATCTATTAATGGGATAAGTAACCTTATCGGACTGAATAAAACCCCTCTAGGTTGGGGATTAACAGTAAGTAAGCAGCTCTATGGAATGGCCGAAGCTTCTGCTGAAATATAATATTAGCTGCTCTGATTTTGATTAATTAAAAATAATATGTACCTTTAAAAAAAATTAGTACGATGTATACATTCAACGAATTGAGAGCCCGAATCCCCATACAAGAAATAGCAAAATCACTCGGCTACTGGGTAAATCCAGCTGGCGGAGTAAAGTTCTTGAGTTTGTTTTTAGGAAATCCTAAGCATCCTGAAGATGAAATCGTAATATTCAATCCCAAAGATCCGGCAAATAGCACCTACTTTTCTCGTATGGCTCCTGCTACGGACAAAGGCAATCTAATAAATTTTGTCCAGAATCGTCTTGATAGATTTGGTAGTACAACCAAAGGGGGATTCGCCGGTGTGAATGAAGTACTGAGTCGTTATTTATCAGCGGATAATACTCCAATTAATGTTCCACCATATCAGCCTCAGAATAGAGGTAATGATGATCACCCGGTAACTTTTGATATAAAAGCCTGGGCACCAAAGATGTTAAACGATAACAATAATGAGTTTTTAACAGTTCGACGAAAGTTATCTCCCAAAACAATAGATGATTTCCGAAGTAGATGCCATATTTACGTTACTGGCAAACATAACACTATAGCATTTCCATTCCGGAAACCAGGACAGATGGAAATTACCAACCTCGAAATGAGAAATTACTTCCCTGAAAATAATGTTAATTATAAGTCATTTTGTAAAGGTGGAGACAAATCTTCAAGCTGTTGGATCGCAAACTTTGTCCCCTATAACCAAGTTACCGACCTATATCTATTTGAGTCAGCTATTGATGCCATGAGTTTTTATGAACTTCAAGGATTCAGTAAGCAGACACATGCTGCATTTATTTCCGTTGGTGGGCATGTTACACAAGGACAAATTGAAAGATTAATCAAGGTATTCCCAAATACTAAATGGCACTGCTGCTTTGATAAAGACTTAAGTGGATATTCTTTCGATATATCAGTAGCTTGCTGGCTAAAAGGAAAAAATAATAAATCCTACAAAGCTCCTGAAGCACCAGGTTCAGAAAAGAAGGTTCTCCACATCCATCACGAAGATGGAAAACATGAAACCATACATGAAGATCATGTTTCCCCAAACACCATAAAAGAGTACATGAAACGAAACGATCTGGATGACATTGAAATAATAAAACCGCATATAGGTAAAGACTGGAATGAGTTACTTGTATTATACAAACGATTTGATATGAATCTTTCTCCTACTGAAAAAATGATTCAAGCTGTTGAAGATATAATCTCCAGATTAGACCTAAGAGGATACCATGGATTATCTATAGAGATACAAACGAAACGAAACGAAATTATAAAAAGCTTTTATCAACAACTTCCCTATCCATTTAATGGAATCATTGTGCAAAGTAATATGCATGAGATGTCCGGAGTCGGAACGTTAAAAATGATAGGGAAAGAAATCTTTTTAGAAATAGAGAATGTAGCTATATTCGACAAGTGCACCCAACAAACCGTTTCGGGTACACATATAGTTAATTTCCTGCGAAAAGAAAATATAGATATATTCAGAAATCTATCTTCAAATGATCTTAAGGGCCTACTAGAGAAAAAGAGCTTAACCGTTTCTGCGCCAATTGAAAAGCATTTTCGATGTACAGCATCACCAAGCGGATGGAAACTAACATTGTCCGCATTAAAAAAAAAGGAGCTGAATGTTGAATCTAGCCTATAATATTACCCCATAAGTACAAGCCACCTATCTTAGAAAAGTAGATTCTAAAATAGGTGGCATTTTTTAGGGAAAAGCTTCTTCTGTGAAGAAGATATAAAAGGAAAAATATTTTTCCTTATCTTTGTGCCGCGAAGACAAAAAGAATCCATTCATGAACGATATTATACGTATAGAACTAGCCGACATACAGAACCACTTACATTGGATGCACAGTATTGATATAGGAATTATTATACTTTGCCTATTAGGATTTTTCTTTATCCACAAAATAAAGATATTGCCTCGGTTCTTTTTTTTAATAGGAATCATTTTTGCTATTACACATTATTTCAAAGTAAGTGAACAACTTTCTGAAAAACGTATAGAACGAATCATTGATAGCGTAAATATTGCAGGCATTCCTGCGGATCATTTAAAAGAATTGAGTGTGCCAGGCAGAGAATCCTCCAAAGCCTTTAATATCATTCTAGGTAAGAGAACAACAAATAAAGAATATACATTTGAAATATTGGACTCCTTTTGGGATGCTGACACATTACAATTAAGATTGATAAATTAAAATATATATTGCAAAGAAGTAGTATTATTCGATTTTATTCTTATTTTTGTTATCCTATGCACTAGAATCTTCATTGGATAGTTTCGTAATATAAAGTATGTGCCAGAACTTTTTAGTTGCATTTTTTTTAGTTTTTAATCAAACATACTATGATATGAAAAGAAAAAATCTATTAATGCTATTTTTATTTTGTAGTTTATCTCTCTTTTCACAAGAGAAATTACAAAACAAAGTACTTGTTTCTGCCGATGTAGGAGTTGGCTTTTTAGTCGGTAACTCTAACCTCTCTCCTGTAAGTCCTAATTACAGAAATGAATATAAAAATGGAATCTCAGCTGATTTAAAAGTGCTATATCTACTAAATAAGCGGATAGGCTTAGGAGTAAAGTACAATTATTGGGGAACTTCCGGAAAATATGAACTTGTAGATGTATATACGAATTATAAGGATAATGTATCCCTACACTACATCGCACCTCAATTTGAATTAATAACTCCTCTAACAAATAATTTTAATATAATTAGTACTGTAGGAGCAGGATACATGCACTACAAGAACAAAACTAATTTGCTTAAATGGAAAGCAAATACAAACTCTTTTGCTGCAAACATTGACATAATGTTTGAATATAAAATAACAAAAAGATTTTCTGCCAGAGTAGGAGCATCATATTTAATAGGAAACGGCTTCAAGAACATGCAACAAACCGTTGATGATAGCGAAAGTTCCATTACCTGGGAGAAAGAACGCCGTATTAAAGTTCATCGTATAGATTGTTTAATTGGCATTGTAGGACACTTCTAATAATAAAAGGAGAAACAGAGCAAATGAACTCTGTTTCTCCTTTATGGTAATTGATGACTAAGAAAGCATTCTGCCATTATTATTGAATAGTTCCACCTCCCGGAGTTCCATCAGGATTTACTGCGTTAACAAAAAGCACTTCGTAAGGCACATAACCAAGATTATTATTAAACGCATACCAACCGTTAGAACGGCCACCACCTCCCCAGTTTATATAAAACTCATCAATGGTAGCACCTCTAAATTTTACACCGGTATAAAGCCAAACAGCCCTTATCGGACCATAACTATATAATCCCTGCACCATAATAGGATTTTTTAAAGCAATATGACTGATCATTTTCTGTTTATCTATTTTAGAGATATTAGATTCAAAATGTTCAAGAATCCTATACCTTTCAGGATAAGTCTTTTTGAAGTATATTCCTAAAAATGGTCCAAAAACTTCTTCTGCATCAATAAAATCTGCACGTGTATCATCCCCATAGTGAACTTCACACCCCCAACGAGATTTTAGCAAGACTGCAATATCGTACATTAACCTCGCAGCCTCATTCTTAACGGCTGCGGGAGAACTATTAGTTATTCTAAAATGGTCTTTTAATAGCTTGTAATCATAACTATCGGGATCTACGCTTCTTGTATTATTATTCGATTGTACATTTCTAGTGAGTGGATTGTTAGAAGTAAACAAAATACCTCCATCTGACCAATCATAAAATTTCTTCTTATAATACATTATAATTTCTGCTGCAGCAACAGTACAACGTCCTGCTAAAGCAGGCTTTCCACCACAAAGTTTTGGAAACAATGCATTAAACGGTTCCGTTTGTGCCCATTCAAACTCCATGAAATTAGGATACATTATTCCTTTAGCTCTAGTTACCGCACTATCACCCCCATGAGTATAATACATAGCAAAATCTGCTTTACAGATTTCCTTTATTCCATTTAGATGAAGAGCCAAACCTTTGTTGGTAATCGTATCACTTATTGAGCCATCCTCTGTATAAGCATACATGCGTCCAACCCTTTCATCTGGTGACAAAATAGAGAAGCCTGTCTTACCATCCTTTTCAAAAACAATAGTATATATATCTATGGTATCCGGATTAGATATATTACTTCTTGTTCTGGCATCTTGCTGCGAAGTTTCAATTTGATAGGTTTCTGACTTAACAGACTTAATGTTGATATCAGGCAAAGAACGTGTATTCGGATTTACTTCACTTCTAAATTGATTTAAAACAGCTATCGCTCTTTCCTGACCCTGACAGACTAAATCAGAATTTTGATCTTCTGATACTTTGGCACATTCATTTAACAAACTGTTTTCACATGAAAACAATGACAATAGTGAAAACATAAAAACATAGTGGAATTTTAAACGTTCATTTTTCATAACTGTATTTTTTAGGTTAATTCTCAAAAATAATAAAATATATAAATATATCAACACATTTCTCAGTTAATAAATGTTTAACCACACAGTGTTTATAAGTATGTCAATACATTCCATTATCCTCTTCCTCAAATGGAAGAGGATAATTCACTTTCTTCTGGATCGGGAAGGTGATATCCCTTTTAGAGCTAAAAAACGATAGATAGTTTCATAACTGCCAATTCCTAACGCTTTCTTTATAGAACTGACAGAACTACCGGCTAAATACAATTTGGCACAGCTATCCACTTTCTCAATATTTTTATTATTAACCTTCTTAGGAGGACGACCAAATTTTACTCCTTTCTCCTTTGCTATCCGTCGGCCATCCTTACAACGCTCAACGATGATATCCCTTTCAAATTGGGCACATGCTCCGATTATATTAGCCATCAACTCACCGGCCGGACCCTCAGTGCTGATATTGTCTTTCAATGAAACAAAAGCAATATCGTTTTTCTTTAAACGATCAATAGTCCATAATATACTCCGTAATGATCGACCGAGTCGATCTAATTTATATACGACCAAGACATCACCTTTGCGAAGGTGCTCCAAACACTTCTCCAGTTCCGGACGTTTATCTGCCATACCGGAAATCTTTTCTTTAAAGATCAATTCACATCCACTTTCTTCTAAAGCCTGGATTTGCAAATCTAAATTCTGTTCCCTCGTCGAAACACGAGCATATCCTATCTTCATAATTGCTATGAGTCAATGTTATAAATCAACTAAAATTTCTCAAATTTGATAGCACTAAAGAGGCATTTTACAGAATTTACCTACATAACTGCTATCAATCCTCTTCATTAACAGCCTGGACAATATCTTGAAAAGCTAACATAAATTCTCTATTCAGCTTCTTCAAATGTTCATATTTGGCTTCCTTGGTCTTAGCCGATTCAATAATTTCCTTAGTGATTTGATTCCACCGGGGAAACTCTCTAATTAAATATTTTAATGTTTCACTGGCTGTTTTCTTACCAATACTTTTTTTCAAACGATTGAGAGCTTGCGCCTCTTCCGCATTAAGTCGTAAGGTAATTACCGAAACTTTCTTGCTAAGTTCACCTTTAGCATTCAAAGTAATCACCCATTTTCGGTTATCTTGCTTCTCAATGTCCTTCACTATTCTAAGTACAGACGCAAGTTCTCCTTGCTTTCCACCGGCAATTTCGATAATAGCCCCCACTCCAAAAGTTGGTTCTTTATCGACTATTACAGTATTGCTCTCATATTTACTTATAGACCACCACTCTTCCATGCCAATACATATTCTCTCTCGCAGTTCTTCCACCGGTTGATTTATTTTCTGGATAGTTGCCATAGATCAAAGTTCTAGTGAGTTCATGATAACGCTTGCAGGCATATTCATCTTGGTGAAGGCAAAAAGCTTTTTTCCCAGATCCTTCAAAGAGGCTCCGATATGATACACTTCGGTTTCGTCTATAATAATGAAACGGTCATGTGCATTAGCATAAGTCCTTATGTTAATAGGAGGATATTGGTCATTATATTTATCCAGATCAAGCTGTAATTGTGAGGTAATTCTCCCAGTGAAAATGGTAGCTGAAACACGAGGATTTCTCTTGCCCAACATCAGCAATACACTTTCATCAATATAATTATCTATCAGCAGAAGAGATTTATTAGCGGAACGAATCAGGTTGGTAGCAAATACATAAGCATCAAAGATCTGCCCATTAAAAAAGACACCTTCCACAGGAGGTAATGAAGTCCGGACGAAAAAATCGACCTTGCTTGCCAACTCTTCCAGTTGCCGGTCATGGGCGATAAACTTAGAATCCATCTTATTTTCCAGGTGCTCTATACGTTGGTTTATAGCATAGCCCTTCAGAAGATATTCCTTTAATACCTTATTTGCCCATTGCCTAAACTGCGTGCCTCTTTTACTTTTCACCCTATATCCAACCGATATAATCACATCGAGATTGTAATAATCTACTTGATAGGTTTTATCATCAGAAGCAGTGTAGGCAAATTTTGCCCAAACTGAATCCTTTATCAATTCTTCCTCCTTAAATATATTCCGGATATGTTTACCTATAACACTTATATCACGTCCAAACAGACTTGACATCTCATCTATTGAGAGCCAAACCGTTTCATTCTCCAGCCGTACTTCCAGCTTGACCGCTTCATCTGGTTGATATAATATGATTTCTCCTTTCTCCTCCATAATTACGATATTATTATTTCCCTGCAAATATAATAAATCGAAAATAAAAAGTTCTATTTCCCCTATGGTTTTTCTTAATAGTTTTACCTTACGGTTTATTTATAAATAAAGCGTAAATAAAAAACCTCTTTGAGTTATTGTATATCTGTATAACCTTTTACTATATTTGCAGTATAAATCCAGTTTCTTCATATTTCCGGCTTATGGATATAATGGAAACTTAACTGTATCATTGATCGAATAAGCCAAGATATTAGATATGTTAATTATCATAAACTTCACAATGCAATGAAAAAGGAAGAACAGACATATATTAGAATATCTCAGATTCTATTTTTAGCATCAATTATTCTCATATTATTTAGTTTTTTATCTCCAATACTTTTTACGAGTTCCTTTTCTAATTGGGACTTCACGGAAACTGGGCAAATTGGTGACACTATTGGAGGTATAATGAATCCATTCATCGCTATAGCTGGAGTTATTTCGACTTTCTTAGCATTCTTCATGCAAATCGAAGCAAATAAGATACAAAGAACGCAATTTATTAAATCTCTAAATAATAAATTTATTGATGATAAAATTGATAGTTATTACAAATTATCACTTATAAAAATAGATATAGATAATACAATTAAAGATATTGATAATAGAGTTCAACGTATAGACGAGTATATTGCTCAAATAAAAGAAAATCCTTATAATTTAGCAAAGTTATACAGATCGACACTAAAACAGTATGATCGAGTAGCATCAATGGAAAGATTATCCATATACAAAGGATTCAAAGAATTTCTTAGACCTAATGAAAATTGGCTTGTATTATTCAATCGTTTGTATTCTATACTAGATTATATACCAGAAGCATTTAAAGAAGAACATAGAATAATAGATAACCATAATAAAGATATATTTAAGGACAAAAATAAAATTAGAAATATAGCATTCTCTTTTGAGAAAATTTGTACAAGACTATTAAATGAAGCAAAACATCAGAAAAACTATTCATCAGAAAAAAATATCCATATTTTGTTACTTTACAATAAGTATAAAGAAATAGTAAACCAAAGTCATGGAGAAACTGATTTCCTTCGACTTAAAGAGATATTTGATAGATTTAATTCGAAGGCAATAGAATATATAAGAAAAGGAAATGAGGACCCATATCTCGGAAAATTGCAAAATATTGTTGCGGAAATTCTGGTACAGTTCAATTCAATAGATCAAAAAAGTGAACAACTTATTTTTGAACTTGAACAGTTCAAAAACGGGATAGGTATGAATGAAAATTCTATCAAATATAAATTGCAGGAAATCTCATCTGCAATTAATGATGCCATCCAGCAAACAACTATTGAAAAAATACAAAAAGAATATTTTTCTTAAATTCTATTATAACTATATTATAACATATAAATATTCAATCAACATGAAATTAGATAATGGATTTTATGCAGTCATTTCGCACTTAAATAATAAGTACCAATCCATAAATAAAATTTTTGAAATAAAAGATAAAGACAACATTATTGTCTATGATTTTGCAGAATCATTTTTACCTCACCTTTTAGATATTTGTTTAGAGCCAAGTAATACGAATAAACTAAGTTCTACCGATGAAGCATTTATACGGTCATTTCTTCAATCGAATACAGATAATGATATAACAGAGGAAATCATGAAAATACCCCTAAAACCAGGATATAAATTTTTCAATATTTATAGGCCACTTCTTACTCCCAAAATAATGAACGCCCCATTTAATATAATTGATAAGCTCCCCTCTATTGATAATTATGTTGATTCTATTCCCATTTCCAACCAAGAGTATAATAACCTTTTATGCCAGTTTGAAATTGTTTTAGATGACTTAATTAATGTTTTTAAAACAGTTGCTCCATATCAAAAGAATAAAAATTGTTTTGGACATAATATTAGAAACGTTATAATATTAGCGTGCACGGAAATTGATGCAATGATGCAAAACATATTAAAAAAAAACAAAATAAAGCCTACAGGAAAATTCTATACAACAAAAGATTATTATAAATTAGTGGAAATATTGAAATTAAAAGATTATTCAATAAGATTTCGTAGATACCACGACCTTAACGAGATCACTCCCTTTAAGAATTGGAATCAAGCGAGATCAACAAAAAGTTTAGCCTGGTATGATTCTTATAATCGAATCAAGCATGACAGAGAAAAGGAATTTAAATTAGCAAATATAGAAAATGCAATCAACTCTGTAGCCGCTTATGCAATTACACTAATAGCACAATTTGGTTATAGAAATATTCTTTGGAATAATAAAATCAATCAAATAATTGAAATACTTGCAGAACCACAGTGGAAAATTGAAGATTTTTATATTCCAAGACGTAGTTCAGACGTAATCTCTGATTTATATGGGGATGCTAAACCGTATCCTAAAAAACTGCTAAGAAAACTATAGAGCAATATATTATCCTAAAAAAGTCTACTGCATACACAAAAAGGAAGGTATATAAAAACAAAACCCTGAAGTATATCTTTCGACAGGGACGACAGGGGATTACTTTGCAAATATACGGCTTTCTTTATATATTTGCAAATAAAATAGCCAATAAAAAGAAAATGAGATATTCTGATTACGAGACTGCCCTTTCTCCTGCCCGCCTAAGCCGATATTCAAATGCTTGTGATGGAGATAAAAACAAAGCTCTCACATTATACAGGCACAATGTAAAACTGTGCCAAAAATTCTATGGTGTATTAAGCTTGTTTGAAGTCGTGTTACGTAATGCAATAAACGAGCATTATAAAAAATATTTCGTAGACTGCGACTGGATTAAAACACAAATGCAGCCAGGAGGTATGTTAGAAAACTGTCCGCAAGCAAAAGAGGTAAACAACCATATTATCAGGTTGATAAATACAGGGAAATATACGCATGATAGACTGGTTTCTTCAGTAAGTTTCGGATTTTGGACATATCTTTTTAATAAGCAGCCATTTCGTAAAGGAGGACAAACTTTACTAGCAATCTTTCCGAGACGTAGCAAAGGTTTAGGTCAGAAAGCAATCTATAATGAACTGATGACAATAAAGTCGTTTAGAAATCGAATAGCACATCATGAACCCATCTGTTTCGACCAATATGGAAATAAAGATGTGACCTTTGCACAGAATAATTATGATCAGATCCTCAAATATATAGATTTCTTGAAATACAATAAAAACGAATTGTTTTTCGGCCTTGATATACTTCCAGATAAAACGATCTCCAAAATCAACAGCTTATGATAGATATAATTCGATACTCTCCATTAGGAGTAAGTCGAATTGTAAAAGAAGAACATGTATTATGAGGACAAAAAGCATTAACTGAACGTATATGAGAATATTAAAATTATTAACGATAATTACTATTATAATAGTTATACAAGCTTGTTCAACAAGTAAAATTGTAATTTCACATGATACAGACCTATCGAAATATTCATATGTCGTATTTGGGGACAAATTAACCGGAGATAGAGAGCTTGATGATATGATAATGGCAGTCCAAAATCAAATTGCAGCTACAAAATTAACTGTAGTTTCCAAACAAGAAGGACTCGCCAAAATAATTCTTGGAGAATCTGTCCTTAGTCCAAGCATCCATGTTTCAACGGAGAAATGGGAAGGAGGGCACACGTATATAACCATTACTTTTTGTGACTATAATACCAATCAGCGTATTATAGTCATAAAAAGTAGTGGTATAGGATTAAGCATATCACAAGATCAAAATATAGCTCTTGGTGCAATCCAAAAGAAACTAAATAAAATATTTGGAGAATAAATAATAAAAAAAAGTCCGCTCTCCTGGAACGAAGAGAAAGGGTCAGAAGGGTGAGAAATGGGATATAGGAGTATATAAAAGAATTGTGGTAATCCGCTAAGAGATTGCCGATGAAAAGCATCGGTAACCTCTTAACGGGTTTTCTATTCTTACGCTCCTTTTGAGATCCTAAGCGTATCAAGCATATTCTCATATATTATAGACAACCAATCAAGATTCTGGCAAGCAAAATCATAACCATACAAGACGGCCGTAAAACCTGTTTCTTCATCCTCCACATACAAACAGATGCCATTCTCATCAAAAGAAACCTTCTTAACAGGAGAATCATATGTATTGCCTGCGTTGTCAAACCAGAGAACATCGCACAAATCTTCCGGAGCATTCACCAGCTCCAGTTCCTTCAAATCATGTTCTTTTAAAAGATTAATAATACCATTCACAATCTCTCTACGCAATTCATACACTTTTTGTTCATAATTTTTCATAATGCTTTTTTTTTTATTACCATTAATACTCTTTTAAACTTAATGCTCGTTTAGATTTTGAGACCAATCTTTTTTTCGATTGTATTTTTGTCTCTGTTCGTCGGATGACTTTTTTTTAAAATTCACTTATGCCCTTATTGAGTTTATCGACCTGATCTTTTCAGCCATATCAAGTAGGAGATAGGATCTGCAAGACTGAAGTGAAAAATACTACCCGCAGGGCTGGAGATTTTTCTCTTCACCCTTGGGCCCGGCCTTGCAGATGCGTACATCTCCGGAAATACCTTTGCTGAGAAGATCCAGACCGATTCAATAAGGGTATAAGTACCGCTTTGAGGAATCCGACATCAGGAACAGAGATAAAAATACGAATAGCACAAAGTCCGCTCTCCTGGAACGAAGAGGAAGGGTCAGAAGGGTGAGAAATGTGTCCTTTCTAAACCATAAGACAATCAAACAAAAGGGGAGAAAGGACGACCGATAAGAGGGTGGTGGGTAAAGTCCCATTCAAAAATCTTCAAAACAGGGCGGGTGAGAAATGGGTGGGAAAAGGAATGGCCAACTAAAAAGTTCAGTATATGGAAAAACCAACTGTGGACGAACGGTACTTACACTCTAAGAAACAGTATTTTGGTAAAGCAGAAAAAAGAGGATATCTCATTGTTTATCTTGATTCAATCGTTTACTATCTAACACCCTTTTCCACACATTTCCATCAAGATCCGTTCCACATCTCGACCTACTTGTTCAAAGTTATCGATCACTTCTTTTTCAGATGTCAAATGTATAATTGGAAGAGGTTTTTCTTCCAATTCAAATTTCTTAAACCGGGTTCTTAAGTGTTTTACATTAGATTGGCCGGCAGAAAGAATAAACTCTCCCTGTTTCAATTCAGCAAAGACATTGGCATCATAAATTTCTTCTTTTTGAGTACTCACGGTTATACTACTATTCTGGTTGCCCGAACTGGAACCATTACTATAACTCTTTTTTTCTTTTTCCTCTTTACCAAAATACTTAGGAGAATTTTCGAGAGCTTTTATATCTTTAGTTCGACCTATGAATAGATTTGCACAATTTGATTCAATGGAAGCTCTATCGTGTGCATCATAGGTACTTTCTATCTTACTGCTGGATTGAGTCATAATAAGAAATGAAACCCCATACTCACGCTGAACAGAAGGCATCGCCTGAAAGTTGTTGACCCGAAACGTAGTCATCTCATCTAAAATATATGCGAACTTAACTTTATTACCAAACTCTATCCGACGAGCAGAGATAGGAACTAACATAGCAATAATAGGAGAAATCAAACTCTCATTAGCAAAGTTATTGGACACTGCAAAAAGTTTAGGTTCCTCCGGATCATTAAGATAAAAATCAAAATCATCACCGGTCAAAACGTAGCAGATTTTTTTGTTTGACGCTATATTACTAATATAATTATTTAAAGTAGAAACATAAGAGTCCCTAGTCCTGTCACTACTGCGTGCCCCAAGAAAAGCTCCGGCCTGCATTTTGGCTACGACATCTCCTTCCAAGAAAGTGGTTAGTTCTTCCGGAGTAGCTAATAGCATAAACTGCAAAATATGTGGTAATGTACAAAATTTTTCATATTCACCTTTAAAACGATAAAAACGTACGGCCACACCTCTAAGTAGTCCTGTTGCTCCATTAAGCCATCCACCACTATCATTTTTTACTGCTTCTTTGGGAGCTACTGCCTTTAAAAAATCATCTATAACTTGATAAAGCATTTCTTCATCAGGTATTACCGTTTTCTTCAATGGATTAAATCTATGTGTCCGAGACATATCAGTGAAGCTGATCTGATATAATTTATATGGATAATCATATTTTTGAATTAGATTGTATGCTGTTTTCGTATAATCAAAATCTTTATAATCATAAATGAAGCCAGCCCAATGGTGCTTTATATACTGTTCCAACAATGGTTTTCCAATTGATGCTGTCTTTCCTGATCCTGCTCCACCATACACAAGAAAGTTATCCCTTACATAATAAAATAATATTTTCCCATGCTCACACATCAACTCAAAGACATCCTCATCTTTTTTAGCTTTTCCCGAACCAGTTGAAGGAGAATAAACATAGTATCCTATAACTGTAAATAATAAAATGGGTGTACATATAAAAGGAGAATAAGGAAAATGAAAGAAGCGATTAAAAACTACTGCTATCATTGCTATAATCAATACAGCAAAAGCAAAAAATACACACATATTAATCCACCTTTTATTAAATAACTTCATTCGTAATAAACAAATAAGCAAAGATGAACTAATTAAACATTCAACTACTACTTGATTCATATTATAGGTTCTCTATCAGATAATATATTCTTAATTTTATTCTTTAAAAATCTCTGGATTGTAGCTTTTGGACTTCGTGTAACTGAAGATATTCTCATGATTGTACCAACTAAGCGTCTTTCTTCTTCCATACCTTCTGTTATCTCTCGAAGAACCTTATTTTTTAGACGAGCAGAAATCTCATTATAGGATCTTGAATTTTTATAAAAACATTCATCTGAGTTAGAAATATATCTGTATTTGTAACCAAATTTTTCAAAGCATTCAACCTGCCAATTAGACATATTAAATCCGTTTTTAACTTCCCGCCCGTTCAACATATTAGTATTACCTCGACTTTTAGTACGAGGAGATAAAGATATAGTTTGCGTAACATCCATTCTGGAAACAATGATATGTGCATGAAGATTAAGACCAGGTTTAATATCTCCCTGTTTTTTTAATCCTAATTTCACTTCTTCATCAAAACCGGTGAAATGCCTGAATTCCTCTATCCTTCCGAAATAAACTAGATCGTTAGCTGTTAATTCTCTATCCCGATTGAAATTCTTTGCGTAAATTTCCATACATTCTCGTACATAAGATCGAAATTCATTAAAGACAAGAATTCTCTCTTCTGTACTCAATTCCGATAACTCATTAACGACTTTACCCGTTGTCAGTTTAACCAAATGTCTAATTTCCCTTTCTGAAGGGTTATAAGATAAAGAATAAAATTTCTCTTGATTTTTTTTTAATGTACGTTTATTATTATCTATTTTTTCTATAACTTCAGTCAGACTAACATTATCGTTCACATGAGAGAAAAAAAACTTCCCCTCTTCTTTTTCCTTGTTCATATAATCGGCCAATTTAACACAACTACCTGCGTTAAAAGGCCGATTTCCCTCTTTTTTTTTAGGTGGGTCCAATTTACTATACATATGCTTTTCTTCTAATTTTTTCAAAAAGTTGAGTCCGATGTTCTTTTGTTAAAATATAGTTTTGATTGCTATCTTTCTCTAAAATTTTATCAGAAAGCAACTCTTCCACCAAATCTATAAGTTCAGGCACAATGGTTGAATTTACCTTTTCCAAATTAGCAATAGCTTCCTTTAAACGACTTATTTCTTCTGTTTTTTGCCTGATTAATGTTTCTTGCTGCTCATTAATCTGCACCAACCTATATATTTCCATCTCAGAAGGTCCATCCTCTTCTTCCTTTTCAGCAATCTCTTGTCTGGTTCCTCCTCCTTTGGCAACACCATCCAAAGCATGAAGCATAGGATCTATTTTATTAGTCTCAATATTACGTAGTATCTTGATTACGTCCTCTGTCCTTTTATAAGAGGCTTGAAAAGCTTCATTCATAGCTTTTGTGATTGTTACTACAGGTGGTAATTGCCCATACTTAGGATCAACACCAGTCATTTCAAAATAACTTAGTACATTATCTAAATATTCAGAATAAGTTTGATTTTTCTTTTGAAAATCCATTCTTATTTTTATTTCAGAAGCAACTTTGAGATTCTTATATTGAATTGCCATACATCATTAATATATATTACTGATACAAAGATAGATATATTTATCTATTCTCCATATTTTATCCATAAAAATTAATATACTATGAATATATCAGTTGATAATCAGGTATTTATAAAATATAAAATTGTATATATTCTACCTTATAAATAATTAATTATAAGGTATTTATATAAATTTATTCTACCAATATTCTCCATATATAAAGATAATAGAAAATATAATATATTGATAAATAACGCTTTGCGTTATTAGTTCACTGCTATGCGTGAACTCTTCTTGCTAATCACATTACATTTCCATTTATAAAATCCCATGCGGGCAATATTGTTAAATATATTAACAATTCCGTTAATAGGGAAATATATTTACAAATAAAGACAGAAAAACTGAAGCATATATTCTAAGCATACTGTGGTATTAGGAGAAATGATTGAGTTATATACTTCAAAAAGGCCCCATTTTGGGGTTTTCTGGCTTTTCTATCACATTTTATTGGAAAGGACTGCATATGCTCCAAATGCACCATGATCTTTGAATATAGAGCCCTTAAAACGTTTTTTTGATTTCGATCCTTCAAATGAATTTAAGCGGAATCGACTTAAACGTTTTTTTTCCCTATTATTTGTTTTTGATTAGAAAGAGATTTTTTGAAGTTGATTTTCTCTTTCTTTAGCAAAGAAAAAGCAAATAACATCTTTAGCTAAAGCAAGGAGCTTTTTTTAACATTTATAAATTACAGATTATTAGTGCATTATCTCTCCACGCTCACGTAAATGGAAAACGCTCACGCTTTTGGAAAGGTTACGCTCACGTAAATGGAAAACGCTCACGCTTTTGGAAAATTACGCTCACGTAAATGGAAAGGTACGCTCACGCTTTTGGAAAGCCACGTTCACGTAAATGGAAAGGTACGCTCACGTAAATGGAAAATTACGCTCACGCTTTTGGAAAAACGATCCTTTAACAGCTAATTTTCCTGTCTGACAATTTTCCCCTATTTAATGCCACTCCTAAACGCTAATAGAAGTTAACTCAATATAGATTTATATACACTCTGTTTAACACTTATTTTAAGCCGAACATTTTTCGTACTGCATTCTCAATTAAACGTTCACTAAAACAAATGTTTTTTGCAACTCCTATTGTTATAGATAAAAAAAACTCTATCTTTGTGGCAAATAACTGAAAAGTATGACATCAAAAAAGGAACAGCAGTCAGAAGAAGACGCTCTTATAAAGAGAAACAATCAAGCACCAGGTTTCCCGGCCTCTTTGGTAAGAAGCCGCCTCCAACTGCTTATTGAAAGGTTCATACAATATGCTAACTTTGATCTTCAGGAGTATATTAAGGCGCAGCGTATTTTAAAAGTTGATATCTCAATACCAACATTAAAAGAGTGGTATCCTGGGCCAAACTGGAAAAAAGATATTGATAAGGCTATCCGGTACTTTATGAAGATTGAAGGCAAAGCTGACGCTAATGGCAATTTTGACTATTTTAGTTTATTTTCTCGTGCAAAGCTCGACAACTCTGGCCTACATTTGAATGTTGACCCAGAAGTATTAGAACTCTACATCATCAGAGCAGGGAATTTTAATACAGAATTAGATTATAATGTGACAAAATTATTTAAATGTGCATATACTCATGAAATGTACTGGGAAATGCTGAAACATGACTATCCTAAATTTGATTATCGCTTCTTTTTAACTCCAGAAGAAATCAATAATAAGTTTAAAACAAAATATCAAAATAGCAATATTACGACCCAGATTATTGAGCCTTCAGAACGAGAAATCAGAGCAATATACGACGCAGGATTATCTCCAAGATATATTACAGTTACAGAAAGACGTGATGTAATTGGACGATGTAAAAAAATTGTAGGATGGGAGTTTTGTATTCACAATGAAGAACGTACAAAGCGACAAGACCTAGCTGCAAGAGAAGCATATATAAAAATAGACAAATTCTTACGAAGTTATCTTGAGCACTATAGAATAAATATTCTTGGCCAAGTTTCTACATTCAAAAGCGAAAAAATCATTCAACTTTGGATGCGTTTAGAAAAGTACGAAAAAACAGATACAACACAGATTAAGAATCAAGAAGCTTACCTTTGCTTTATCTTGCAAAGATATGGTATTAATCCTCGATCAAAGAAGATTGATAGCAAAGCAATACCAACCTCTCCATTATTCGAAAAACAAGAAAAAGATTTGGCAACAGGTGTAAGCTACTGGATGCAGTGTTTAAACCATATTCAAGAAAGCCCAGTAAATGACAATATAAAAGAGTTATTTGGAAAACTAAAATTTTACAACTATACAGAAGATGAAGATAAAAATACCATTGTTTTTGCGACATCACAAGATGTCGTTAGTATCATAGAGGCTTACTATATACAAGATTTCAAACCGATTTTAACTAAATATTTTCCCGGCAATTTACAAATAATGTATCATGTTTCATTATAATCAAATAATAACTTTACTAAATATTTTTGACGATCAAATATATACCACTCTTCCAGAAGAAAATATATCTGGGACAATCAATTCTTTTATCTCTTCGGAAACCATATTAAAATATTTCAAGACTACAGAAGAGTTTATGTTCTCACTTTCGATCTATATTCAGACAATTATAAAGGAAAGACTTGAAGATCCTCAGAACCTCTTAGCCTACCCGCTAGTACGCAAAATAAAATCGACTAAAGAGGGTGTGGAAATAATCCATGACTATAAGGCATTGCAACTATATCTACATCCGTATGAAAAAGTAACAATTCTTAATAGCTTCATCAAAGCTGTTTTCGTGAATGCATTGAGTAAATACAATCTAAAAGCAGATATATTATATGATCTATTAACACAAAACTCCCTATATAGCTGTACGCCAGAATCTCTAAAAGCAACATTAGGGATTAATTATACAAACTCTATGCTCAAAATGCGAATATTAGATCCGGTGGAAAGTGCTATACACAAGTTATATCAAAATGGTGAACTTCCATTCTACATCAGTATAACAATAGAAAAATCACTATTTGGAAGTGGGGGAAAAATTATAGGAGTCAATTTTGAAACAAACAATCATCTAGCGGTACTTCGTTTGGCCAGGTTACGTCCTTACCATATACAGTTTATCATAGACAAATTGATAGAACTTCTACCATTCGACTATCCATTCCTGGAAGAAGGAATTAATCAGCTTGACGATAAAGCAATAGACACTATATACCATATGATCAGAGATATAAAATTAGATCCAGATTATGGAAAAATAGAAACTTCTACGCTTATCAAATATAAATTGCAACATCAATACCAGATAACCGTTCCTCGATTTAATTGATCAAAAAAATATAATAGGGAAAATAATACTGGAGTTTTGATGCAAGCCACCTTATTTATATCAATTAGGTGAATAGAGAACAAATAAGGTGGCTTTAGATTATTTTATACTAAAGGAATAATTAAATATTATAATACTACACTACTTCAATATTATAATACTTTTTGTATAGATATAATTGGATTGACAAGTCCTTGATAAGTTTCTTGTGGACTATCTATTAGTGCACAAATAATAAAGTGCAGTACTCTTTCATCATCAAAAGATAGATTCATATCTCTAAACTGAACAATTAAAGAGTATTTAAATTCCATCCTTGTATTGACCATCTCTTTTTCATTGGCCACCTCCTTAAATGTTCTATGATACTCTCTCCACCTGGGAGTATTAAATATGTTCTTCGCAATATATTCATTCACGTCATCAGTAGTCAGATCTAAAGATAGTTCCACCCCAAAACTTCTCTTAATAGCCTCTATCTTAGCCTTCTTGCCAACAAACTTCCTTTTTACAGAATGCTGAGTAGTTAATTGATCGAGGGAAACAATCGGGATGTCGCTACCGTATCGATTATACACCTTATACTCTACCTCTGTATATTCAATTGAGGTAATATGTTCATTAACAGGCAAGATAACCTTATTCTCTGCTAATATAATATTCATGGCATCGATAGCTCTAAGCAGTTCTTCCGTCCTAATAGCTCTAACTTTTATCTTTAGATCTTGAATAATAATAGATCTGGGAGTATCTTTAATTTCGGCCGATATAACCATAGTCCCAGTTGAAAGTTCTATTACTTTCATCAAAGCATTGTCTGTTTCAATGCCATACTGGATATTTCTATCTTCAAAAAAGGAACCGAGGACTTTTTTAGGTCCATCTGGTTTTAGTACATTAAAGACAATAATATCATTGTCTTGAATAAACCGACTATTTTTCTTTCTATACATATTTATTCCCTATTATTCTTTTTCTAGCTATTTTTGTGTATCGCCAGTCTTATATCTGTTTCTTGTACACACTAGATACATCCCCATAAGAGGAGGAAAACACATGTCTAAGAGCAGGAGAACTCTTTTCCACACAGAAGGTAAGGAAGACACCATTTCAATTCTTTCTGCCACCATACAAATAAGAATAAATCCAGATATTAGGAAAAATATCCCAAGGATTGTTCTACCCACACTACTCTTAATAATTTTGTATATTCTACTCATAATAATCTTATATATAATATTTTATTCATTATTTCATCATATATGTTTAGCACTATTCAGGGATATATCTTTTGGCTCGTTCTGACCAGGTATGAATACATCCTCACTCAATATCCGACTCATTATCTAGCTGGTTTAATCGCCTCAATTTCTGAACAAGATGCAATGATAGAGACATGTATTGTTCAATCTGTTTTTCATTTGGAAATCCGTTTGAACAATCGCAAATGGACATTAAGGTATCACATCCTGAACATGTACCATAAAATGTATCAGTTATAAGATAATCCTCTACTGAGGGTTGATACACATCTTTGTGAATCAAGAACAGCTGGGTTCCTTGACAGTGACCGTCATCAATCACATGAATTTCGGATGTATTATAACCTTCTATGACATAGGTAAACAATGCTTTCACTATATCAATGTACTCTATATACTCTGGTTTTTCAATGCTTCTAAACCAATCTTCCAATTTGGATTTACGAGCTTCCCATTGTAGAATTATGTCCTTTTCCATTTATTAAAATATTACTTTATTAATTAATAGGCTATTTGCTTAAGTATGTTTATTCCTAATATCACAGACTCTTCATTATTAGTTATTGTAGGCACGTAACATACGACAAATGTAACGATTTAAAACGAAACAATGATACAGAAAGAATACATTTCAAAGAACCATTCAAAGTTTCTCATCACATACCATGTGATACTTGTATTTGACGTACTCCCATCCCTAAAGGAATGGAAGTATGTCAATCAATTGACCGATATATTAGTTTATTCTGGCAGCTAAACCAGTTCAAAATGAATATTATCTTTAGAAGAAGATGCAAAAAGGCTAATAATCAATACAAAATACAAACTTTTCAGACTATTTATTTTATTAAATATTAAAATGAAAAACTATTTAAGATGTTATTTTCCCTATTATAATATTGTTCCTTTCTTAATACTTACGATATACTTTATACTCAACAAACATTTTGTTCGAATTTCATTTTTTATATTCTATCAATATACTCTCTTTTGGGGCATCCCAATAAAATTGCAATTACTTATAATTTGGTTCTATCCCCTTTTCTCTGCATTCTGTCACGTGCTTTCCCCATGCAATTGCTTTCGTCACATCAAAAGGCATACGGAAAAACGCATCTCTCCAAGGTTGTACAAAGTCTTGAAAATCGTGCTTATTAGTTATGAAATTGATCGCGTAGACAATATCTTCACGCTCATACCCTTCCTCTGGTAATGGTTCATCCCCCAACTTAGAATAGATGTTTGCCACTTCCTGGAGCATTTTTGCAAACTCCTTATATGTGGCTAATTTTTTTTCTTTCTTATCCATGATAATTCTATAATTTTACGTTAATCTTCTTCTACAAAGGTGTTAGTTCTTTCATACTTATTTTATATTACTTTTTTTATCCGTCATCTCTCTGATCTGATACAGCCGGTTAATGGCCGGATTATAAAACGGGTCCGGATAGTGATCACGAACACACATTGCATCAGACTCTACACAACGTCGCACATCAAAAATAAAAGCGGCCTGATCTAGTCTTAAAGACTGAGGTAGTTCCGCTGTATCTGCCCATTGCAGTAGCTCCTGTACTGCTACCTCATCATAATTATATTCCATAATCACAAAGATAGTAATAATCAATAGAACAAAGCAAATATTATAAACTATTATTTTTATAAAATACAAAAAAACTGCTGTAAAAAAACAAGTGTGCCACTCTCGTCGCTAGGTTCACACCAGAAACATTCATACTTAGTTTACATGAGCTGTTTCAACCAATTAATATATTAGCTGACCAATCGAACAAATAACTTACCTAATCTACAGATATTTATCCTCAAATAGATCAAGTTGTATAGCATACTCTGGTTCATAAACTCTAAACTTATACTCCAAGAAAGATTCGAAAGAATTTATTATTTCAGTTATCATCTCGTCAGAAACTCCCAACAGCCTGTCATCAGAAATTATAAGGGACATAGCTTTATCAAGGGTCATCTTCTTCTCAATATACATAGGGTATACCAGATATCTACGAGTATATTTTCCAGATCCGAGCCTCTCTACTTCTTTAGGTGTTGCTGTTCTTCTATATAACACTTTATACCAATGCGTCTCAGCAGTACGGGCACGCTTTTGTCTTGGAATCAAATCATAAAACACAGCAATCTCCCTTTTCTTAATACACTTATGTTTCTTACGAACACCATACATTACATTGGGGATATTCCAGTTTGGATGGGTCCTACGGTATTCAACCTCCTCCTTTTGACAAATAAGATCTTTCTCAAAATCTTGTTTCATCAACCATTCCTCAAACCAAGCAGTACGGGCTTCTTCTTTACCATAGTAATTTTTACCATTAACATTGATTGGTATTATAACTTCACTCATATAAAATCACACTTGCTATTAGTTTATCCTGGCAGCTAAACCAGTTCAAAATGAATATGATCTTTATTTCCGATTACAAAGATACTAATAATTAGCGCAAAACGCAAACATTTTAAACTATTTATTTTATAGATTTGAGGCAACAAAAACATGAATAGTATATCCAAAAGTATCTTTCATTGTCTTGCAAGGGCAGGTTCCATTGCAATAATGTACGCACGTTGTATCACAATCTTTGATACAAATCTTACCGATTTCCGTAAATGGCACATCATTGTTTATCAGTCCTCCTAATTCATCACAGTTATATCTGTACTGTTTTGAGCCATACGGCAGACTTTTAACCGCCATATGGCAGTGTTATCACTCTTCTTCGAATTCATCTTTATCGTCCTTTTCTTCGCCGACATCTTGAAGACGGGAATCTATTTCACTTGACAATTCTTTGAGTAGATTTCGTTGTTCTCTGTTTGCAAGTTCGCTAAGGGACTCGTCTATAAAATCTAAAATTACGTATTTCATAAAATTCTACGCTTACCTATACAGCATTAGGTTCAAATTTTATTTGTTATATTTTAATCACCAATAATCTGACGAATGCTGTATTTCTGCTTTCCTTTGAAATCTGAGAAATCAACTAAGGACTGTTTATGATAAAGAGCAAGGGCTACTTTCCGAAATCTTTCATAATTATTCCGATCGATAGGTTGGAGACCCCATTTCTTCATATCTTCAATTAATTCCTTACGAGTATGGGCAAAGTGTCCGTGGCAGCTGTCTCTACCAAAATCATGGTCAATAGTATGGACATGGTATTGATCACTTTTAGACAGAAAGATTCTCAACCTTTCCAGTCGAGTAAAACTCAATCTCTCAATCCCCTGCCTGGATGTTTCTTTTTCTTCCAGCCAGGCAACAATCTCAAGGTCGTAAAAACCTTGAGAATAATTTCTTTTGTAGAAATAATGTATTTTCATGTTTAAACTATTAAGAATTTAACTTTTCATATATAAATCCGAAACACCATTTCATCATTCTGCGTTGCAGCCAATTCATGGGCTGAAAAACGGGGATAATTGATTTGGTGTATTCATGTACTAATTGAGCGACAGCCTTTGGTTGCTCAAAGAAAAAGGATGTCTGTTTTTCGTTCATATTTATCTTTGTTTTGAATCAAAACCACCCGATACGAGTGATATTTCTATCCTTCTCATTCATCCACTGCTTATAAGAAGGATAATGTTTTTCCTCCAGTTTATCCATGAATGAGCTATTGGGAACTTTGCCTTTCAATTCCTCCCATAACTCCATTTGTTCATCGGTCATGTTCTCAATGTTAGTGATGACGTTCTCATACCCGTTGTCATACTTTTTATCGACACAAAATATTTTATCTGTATCTACGTATGAGGTTTTACGGTCATAATTCTCATACTTCACTACATTTGCACCCTTATTTATTTTTTTAAGGATGCTAATACCTAACTTTACAGAGTCTTTGTTCAATGCCATAATATTGTTCCTTTCTTTTGGATTTTGAATATTAATCTTCTTCAACGAAAGTGTTAGTCGTGTTTATCACACCAGCAGAATCAACACTCTTTCCATCGCGGATAAACACTTTCTCACGAATTAGCTCTTCATAGTCATACTGTGACATTCCGATGACACACACACGACCATCAATATACAATTTACATTTCATCAATTCAGTTCCTTCAACCGGACCGATGACATCTATTTGCATTGTTCTTTTATTCATACTTTGGCTCCTTTCTTCAAGCGATTTGCTTCCATACTAATTGCTTTGAATACTTGCATTTGTTTTATTTCTAAGAATCTATATTTTTTATAACGAGCTCTATATTGAGAAATCGAAATATCATCTCTATTTTCTCTTGTCCCAGGTTCATTTTACCATTAATGAACATGGACATGGTACTTTTATTGATTCCGATATGTTCCGCAAGGTCTTTTGCTTTGACCTTGCGGGCCTTCATTGCTTCTTTGATAACTTCTCGTATCATATCATTTCTTTAACGGAATACACATTAGGATCATTAATAAGTGCTTTTGTGATTATCTCCATCCATTTTGGGGTATGAAACTCAATTACGGCACGGTCGTGTATTCCAATGGACTCACGATATTCAACCGAAAATTCCCCATCAAACGAAGCCCAGTCTTCCGGAGCTTCATTCCAATATAGCTCCTTACATTTATTCATCACTCTTTCTCTTCCGTTACAAAAATCCAAACTTCCATTTTTGTAAATTACTTCAAATTTAGAACCCATAATATTATTTTTTAAATTGTTAATTACTTGTTTATTTTGATACTATAAAGATACAAAAAATTTATGTAATACCGAACTTTTTAGGCGATAAAGTTTATGCAATACAGAACTTTAACATTTAATCACATATAAATCACATAAACATGTTATATAACATCATCGGATGATTTTGACAGATAAAAAATATCGCTATTTTTGTATCGTTGCAAAGAATTAATCGTACCTTATGGAATTGAAAAATTGACTAAAATAACTTTGCAACATTTAATTGTACCTTATGGAATTAAGACTCACGGAATTAAGACTTTATACCGAGTTGAGCTAAAGTCAAAAAAGAGAACATTCCCCAAAAATGAATGCTCTCTTTTTTTATCGAACTTGACATTTCTTATTGAATCCGGGAGGTTCTTTTATTGTATGTTCTTCATTATTCGGCTGAACTTGTTCCTTCAAATCTATCTTATTTCGAATTATCCTTATCTTGTCTTTGGCTAGTCCGTCTATCGGTCAAGAAACGGATGAACATAAGCATACATGCTCCCCCTGCCATTACACCGTACATAATACGACTGTTCTGACAAACGTATAATAAAATACTTGGTGTTGCTAAAGTATATAGTAACCCTCCCCATTTCCAAAAATTCCGAAAAGGTCTGCTCAATTGAGTATTTACTAAAACAAAGCTGGAAGCTATTGCAAAAAGAATTATTCCCCAAGCAAAAGGTCTCATCAAATCATCACCAACAACATTCACACTTAACCTCTGTGAAACAGATTGAGATTTGAGGATAGATAAGGCTTTATATATATACGATACTGCCATACATCCTAATGCCAAATTACATAAAACATACACTCCAATTTTTTTATAATTCACTCTTTGTTTCATAATCTAAACTATTATACGTTAAATACTAATTACTTTAAAATCTTGTGGTGCAATCATCTTCTTTGATTTTACAGAAGAAAAAAACACCTCCGCAGGACAAACACATTCAGGCATTCCACTCGTATTACAATCATCGGGAATAGTTGCCAAGATACATAAACCATCTGCGGGCAAATGTTCACAACTTACTTTATCATCCCAATCAATGTACTTTTGTGCTTCCTTTGCGAGAGATTCGCACCTATGCCTATAGTTTATATAGGCATCATCTGCCTTTTTTATCATTTGATTTATATTCATTTCTAATCAGTTATACGTTAAATACTAATTTCTTTAAATTCATCCGGAGTAATCTTTTCTTTTGCTTTCACAGAAGAAAAGAATGAATCTGCTGGGCAAACACATTCAGGCATTCCACTCGTATTACAATCATCGGGAATAGTTGCCAAGATACATAAACCGTCTGCGGGCAAATGTTCACAACTTACTCCATTATCCCAATCAATGTACTTTTGCGCTTCCTTGGCAAGAGCTTCACATCTATACCGATAGTTTATGTAGGCATCCTCCGCATTGTTCAATAACTTAGATATATTCATTTCTTATTGGTTTTACGCCAAATGGCTATTAATAAACTTTTCCTTTAATTTAATTGCTCGCATTGCGCCGAACCGAGCGACTTGTAGCTGTTCTTCAAGAAATAACTTACGATATGGGTGTTGTTCGGTGAAGTGATACGAATAATTTCCATCGTGAGTAATCCATCGATGTCCGTGGAGTGTTATTTTTAAATCTTCATCGTATGTTATTATCCCTGTATAGTCAGCCTTTAGTTCATCCAGTTTATCGTAAACTTGTTTAAGCAAGCATTCTGGAACACAGTAATAGAAATACTTGATAATGCCTCTTCCTTCGTGAGTATGCCTTTTCTTGAAATCAGCAAGAAAATCAGCCCAACTACGCTTAATTTCAATCTCTGTGAGATAACCGGACTTTGATAAGACGAGCATATCGCATTCGTGCCAGATACTTAAACTATCACTCATACCATTTACATTAAAAGCTATGATATTTCGTACAAAGTTGAAAGCATCACTTTTAGATAGAGCTACTTCAATTTCATATAAAGTTCTTTCTGTGTTCATTACAATAAAGGTTATGGGTTAATCCTTTCAAGCCAATCACTAACGCATTTTTCCACTTCTGCATAGCTGGTAAACGTTCTTTTTTCAACAGTTACACAGTACCGCATTAATTCACCGCGAATAATTCCTGCATCATCCTTCCAAACATTTATAGCTCCATTATCTCCGGCAGAAGTACACGCATATCCCAGTTCGATGGTTGATTCAATGTCACTTGTATTATTGATACTATACGCATCAACCTTACGTCTTTTTACTCCCGGAAGCCCATCTAACTGACAGATAGGCTTCTCTTTCTTTATGATTATATTTTTGTTCATTACTATTCTGATTTACTTTAAATTATCCTTGTACTCTGTGAGTAATTCTCTCGTTTTATCAGACATTATTTCTGTTTTAAGAATACCCTCAATCTCTTTCTTTTCAACGCCAGCAGCTTTGAGTTGCGCATTTGCTGTCACGTCAAAGTCACGTTGTATTTGCGCTAATTCATCCGTATAGGATAAAAAGCAGTTCCACCAACCTTTATTAAATAGTATCATTTCTTTATTTTCACCACCTTGCTTTTCAGTCAGTTCGTCTATAAAGTCTTCAACCACGGGGGAAGGAATGTATTTTGGTTCTTCGGGATCGCAGAAAAGATCCTGCTCATTTTCCGATATCCATTTTCTTATATCATTTTTATCCATATATTATTTTGATCAAAATAGCCTTACTAATATTTCTGTAAATCTCATAAGTATCAAATTCTTTGAGGCAAGTTGCAATTCGTTCGATTACTTTTTTTCTAAACTTGTCATATTAGCTCCTTTCTGATTTGTTTCTATCTTTGGTACAAAGCAGGTATGTACCATAAACGAAAGGAAAACATATACTCAGTAAAAGGAATATCCGGCTCCCCACGGAAGGGGGGGAGGACAGGATCTCTGCTCTTTCGGCAAAGACACAAAGGACTATCGCTCCATATACCAAATGAGTTATTCCCAATGCTTTACGGCTAATAATCATCCTATTGATTATTTTATAAAAGAGGCTGTTTTCCTTTCCTTGAGGTATGCTCTTTTTTTTGTCAAAATCTTGTTGGTTCATTCTTTTTATAGTTATACGTTAATACCTTGTTTCCTGTAATATTGGGCTATTTTCTCTTTTTGCTCTTCGATTTTTAGATCGAGTTTAGCAATACGATTAACGAGCCTTTCCCGTCTGGCTTCAAGCTCTTTCAGTTTGGCAGCTTGTTTTGTAATTAGTCTCATTCTTCCTCCTCCTGTAGATATAGTTTCATACCCTTTTTAGTTAGTCCCAATGTATGTGTATCATCAGCCCATTCATTAGCCACTTTTATAGAATCTGCAGGGCAACCATAGGTAAGCCTTACTGCATATTCACCACCTGGCGAAATACTATCATCTCCATATCCAGCAACTAATTTGTTATCAAAAGCCATCAAATTACCATAGTTGTTGGCAAAGTAAATACCTGCCTCTTCACACCCCTTATATGCTTTCTTTAGCTTGTTAAAAGCCTTTTTCTGCTCGGCTGTTAGTTCACAGACCGGATATAATCTATCATCCATAATGTTCCTTTCTTATCAGTTATGGGTTAATCCTTTCAAGCCAATCACTAACGCATTTTTCCACTTCTGCATAGCTGGTAAACGTTCTTTTTTCAACAGTTACACAGTACCGCATTAATTCACCGCGAATAATTCCTGCATCATCCTTCCAAACATTTATAGCTCCATTATCTCCGGCAGAAGTACACGCATATCCCAGTTCGATGGTTGATTCAATGTCACTTGTATTATTGATACTATACGCATCAACCTTACGTCTTTTTACTCCCGGAAGCCCATCTAACTGACAGATAGGCTTCTCTTTCTTTATGATTATATTTTTGTTCATTACTTATTTGTTATTAGTTAATTATTTTTTATCTTCATTGGTTGATCTACTCGCAGAGAGCTACCCGAATTCCGGAACGTATCAGTTTTGTTAGGTGATTGTCAAGTTCATTGCATGGAAAACGTATCATCAGGAGCGTTTGGCCATGTCCGTGGGTCTGTTTTCTGATGTCAATATTCAAAACTCTGGAAGCGATTGTTGCATCGTTCGCATACATTTCCCAAAAGTCTGCGTTCCGGAAAATTAACAGGTAGTCCGGATGCTTCTCTTTTATTTCGTAGTATTTCTCCATTACTTATCTGTTATTAGTCGTTAATCATTACCTATCATATCTTTTCTGATAAGTTCAGCTTCGACAGAAGATAATTTTGGCAATTTAACCATATCAACACATTCTTTCTGAAAAGCAATAACATCTTCAATAAGCATCTGCCAATCAAAAAGAAATTCTTCACTACACCCGTGTTTTCGATAAATATCTTGTGCTGCCTTTAATATTTCCACAGCACAGATATCTGTTCCCTGAAATACTACCGCCGGAATTTCGTTATTCAAGCAGGAGTTAAGTAACTTACGCTGATCTTTCATTGTTTCTTTGTATTTTCGTTAAACATTCCTCTAATTTTTTTGTATACTGGTTACGCAAAAATTCTAATTTCTGAGATGCAAAACTACCATCATAAGTCCTGTATGTAAAAGAGGCTTTCACGTGATAGTTATACAAATTGATAATTCTTCTATGCAACCATCTCAAATATTGAGAATCTTTCTGTTTTGTTCCCATAATCAGGTATGCTATTAATTTATTCTGGCAGCTAAACCAGTTTTTTAATGAGTATTATCTTTATTTCGATACACAAAGATACTAATAATCAATGTAAAATACAAATATTTTAAACTATTTATTTTATAAAATATCAAAATAATAAACTATTTAAAATATTGTTTTCCCTATTATTTTATTTTTCAATCAAAGACTATCTAATAAAAAAAGTAGACCGATTCTATCGGTCTACTACATAGTGATACAAACCCTAAAGGGGGCTATCCCCTACAACTGCTCCTTTACAGTTGGCGTGCTAAACATTAATTATACATCTAAAGTTACAATATAAGTGTTCCTTTCATCTTTTCTTTTATATCGATGGTTGCTCACTATGGGATCAATAAACCAGCAATACGACATTAATCCCATCATGGCAAAAAATGAACTCTTTACAAAGTCTTTAAAAATCCAATAATTAATTGCCATCAATCCGATATATAGAAAAATTATTGCTAACATATTAAATTTTAATTCAAAGGACCACCTATTTTGCCCCTTTCTTACAAGCCGCAAAATCTCATTTCCAATAGAAGCTTTCTTTGCCGAAAACTCAAAATCCACTAAAGAGATTGCGTCTTTGTACTCGAATCTCCTACTAGCACCTTCGTTGGTATAGAAATCCACAAATATTTCCTCAATAACATTACCAACGATCCAGACTGTCAAATTAACATAACGGATAGTCTGACCTGTTATACAAAGTTGCTTAGTGACTTCCATGACAGCCTCCTTCATAAAGCATTGGCAGTCCTCTGTTACTTTGAAAAACTCCCACACACTCTCACCTACCTTTGGATATTTGCGATACCCATTACCATCTACACTCCAAAATGCTTCTACATGCAGTTCCATAATCTATCTCCTATTAATATAATCTATACTATTAATTTATCCTGGCAGCTAAACCAGTTTTAAATAAATATCATCTTATTTTCGATATACAAAGATACTACAAAAAAGTGGAATACAGAAGAATGAAGTAATAGAATTGATTTACAGAGGTTTCATTTAAGCAGCCGATTATCTCCAACGCCACCACAATCCTTGCCGAAGCCAAGTCAAGACGTCGCAACGTTACTTGTTCGTAACCACACCATATAGGTGACGAAATTGGCACGAATGGCAAAACAAGGCGTTGTGATATAGTGAGTTACTAACAACTCACGCGACAAATCCAGTTACGGAAAAAGATTGCGTCGTTCCTCCGTGTTTTGCGTACCGACGAAGGATTCTTCACCGACTAATTTTGAACCTAAAAAAATTAAGGACGATGAAGAGTACATTTTCAGTTATCTACTACCTCAAACGTCAGGTAGTGAAAAAGGACGGGACAGTACCCGTCATGGGACGTATCACGGTGGACGGCAGCCAAACACAGTTCAGCTGCAAACTGACCGTCGATCCTAAGCTGTGGGACACCAAAGGAGGACGTGTCACGGGCAGAAGCACGGCTGCACTCGAAACGAACCGTATGCTCGACAAGATGCGCGTACGCATCAACAAGCACTATCAGGAAATCATGGAGCGTGACAACTTCGTCACTGCGGAAAAGGTGAAAAACGCCTTTCTTGGACTGGAACACCGCTACCACACGCTATTGCAGGTGTTCCGGCAACACAACGAGGACTATGCCAAGCAGGTGGAGGCAGGCATGAAAGCCAAAGGCACGTTTGACAAATACAAGATCGTTTACAAGCACCTGCAAGAGTTCCTCACCATCCGCTACCACGTGAAGGACATCGCCCTGAAAGAGCTTACCCCCGCTTTCATTTCCGATTTTGAAATGTTCCTGCGCACGGACAAACACTGCTGCACCAACACCGTGTGGCTGTATGTCTGCCCGCTTCGGACGATGGTGTTCATCGCCATCAACAATGAGTGGCTCACGCGCGACCCGTTCCGCGAGTATGAAATCAAGAAGGAGGAAACGACCCGCAGCTTTCTGACGAAAGATGAAATCCGCCTGCTGATGGAAGGTAAGCTGAAGAATGCGAAGCAAGAACTGTATCGTGATTTATACCTGTTCTGCGCCTTCACGGGCTTGTCGTTCGCCGATATGCGCAACCTGACGGAAGAGAATATCCGCACCTACTTTGACGAACACGAGTGGATAAACATCAACCGCCAGAAGACGGGTGTGGTGTCCAACATCCGTATGCTCGACATAGCGAAGCGCATCATCGACAAATACCGTGGGCTGTGTGGGGACGGCAGGATATTCCCCGTACCCCACTATAACACGTGCCTTGCCGGAATCCGTGCCGTCGCCAAGCGTTGCGGTATCACCAAGCATATTACATGGCATCAAAGCCGCCACACGGCCGCCACGACGGTGTTCCTCTCCAACGGCGTACCCATCGAAACGGTCAGTTCCATGCTGGGACACAAAAGCATAAAGACAACGCAGATATACGCGAAAATAACCAAAGAGAAGCTCAATCAAGACATAGAGAACCTTGCCGCGAGATTGAACCAAATCGAAGAATTTGCAGGTCGTACCATCTAAAACAGAGAAGCCATGAAACGTGACATAATCATCATTGAGGACAAGGCGGTCAGCGTAACCGGTAACGATGTATGGATGACCGCCGGAGAAATCGCCAGACTGTTCCACACGGGTGTCCCGGCAGTGAACGCCGCCATCAAAGCCATCCTCAAAACGGACGTGCTGAACGACTACGAGGCATGCCGCTACATCCAACTTGAAAACGGTCTGTATGCGGATGTTTACTCGCTTGAGATAATCATCCCCGTCACCTTTCGGCTGAGCACATACCATGCCCATCTTTTCCGCCGCTGGCTGATGGACAAGGCACTTGCAAAAGACAAGCATACCGCCTACATGTTATTCGTACATAGCGGAAAAGGCGGTTACTGCTGAAAAGACGATGAAAATCAATTAAAAACGGACAACCATCAAGCTGTCCGTTTTAACTTTAAAATAGTCAATTTTGAATATACAAATTATGTGCTAAAGAATATGAGGTATCAAAATTGAGATGGCTTATATAACATCTCATACTTTAACGAGCCACAATCAATGTACATATCATATTCCGCAATTCCTTTTTCTTGTGCTATATAATGCAAAGTTTTCTTGTGGATGTTTGAAATTCTCTCTCCATAATAGATTGCTTTAGGAACAATTTTCAGGCTTGTTGCACGAGAATGTGCGGCAGGTTGTTTCTCTGAATGAATAATACGCCATTCATTTTCATATTCCCACTGTGTGGATTTGTGAATAGCCATTTTCAAATGCGATAGTGAATCTATATTTTTAACATCCAGCCCCAAGCTCTTTGCTATATACCATTGAATAAAACTATTTGCATCAAAGCGGTTATTATCATATATAACAGGCAAGATACAACAATTCATTTCTCCTTGTTCTAATAAGAACCTTAAATCATATTCCAATGCAAACCCTTCATGATTTTGGGCATAGTGACTCCACATTATAACAGAATCTATGCTTTCACTTAAACATGCTATTGTAGATACGACCTTTAATGTATCCCCCATTTTTAATAGGATTTCTTTCAATATGTTTTCCATTACAACACTAAAAAGAGCTAATGTCAATGGATTTATGCCGTTACACGATATTACCTGTTTTTTTAAACCTGTCAAATTGTTTCTTCCGAAAAATTGGATTACACTTGGAGGAAATTCGAAATCTTTAGTTTCAAGTATCTGTTTGAATTGTTCAAGAAATTCTTCTGTACAACAAGCTCTCATTTGCTCTTGAATATTATCCAAACTATAATAAACAAGAGTGTCATAGGGGTCATTAAACTTATCAGCAGTAACAGCATAAACCAGATCCTTGTCAAAAGCATCAAGGTTTAATGTTGAACAACTCCTATATCTATACAGTTTTTGTGGCAACATTGACATCAATGCTGCACTTATAGGATAGATTCGGGATTTTATGTCCTCTTGCTCAATTCCTTCAGGAATTATTGTGGATTCTAACAATTTTGCAAATTCACTCCGAAGCATAATGGTATTCGTTTTAACCACAAAGGTACGCATTTTATTCCGGAATGTCAGGACATTACTCCATCGGTTTGCGGTAATTCGCCTCCAGCAGTTCACGCAATCCCGATTCGGGGTAAAGCACCTTCCCGCCTAAAAGGATAAAGGGCAACACTCTGTTGTTACGGTATTCCTGCAAGGTACGGCGGCTCACACGGAGCAACTCCGCCACCTCCCTGTCCGTCAGGTAACGTTCCCCGTCCAGCGGTGGACGGTAGTTTTCCAAAAATGCAGAGAGCCATTTAGAGCCTTTGCGCATATTCTGCACCACGGTGGCAAGCGGCTCGTCCTCCAGTGTAAAAACATCGTTGTTCTCGTTCATCATAACTTTGGATTCAGTGGGTGAATAATAAGATTACCTGCCGCCGGGATAGAGCGTACCGATAAGCGGAATCAGCCTCCTAACTTCTTCCGGCTTGTAATAGAACCTGCGGTTTATCTGCGAGTAGCCGATAAGCCGCTTGTCGCGCAACGTCTGCAACGTGCGCGGGCTTATTCTCAACTGCCCGCAGACCTCCTCGCCCGTG
>OGTZ01000072.1_pt1 | contig 91819 bp, 84 predicted proteins | sample 1573651 | NCBI WGS metagenome assembly OGTZ01 (sample SAMEA2582160, study PRJEB24529) | metagenome | biome: Human gut stool | place: China | collected 2011 | reverse complement strand
CCGCATACTCCCTTAGCAGGGGAGCGCCTTCAGCCTCTCGGCCACCTCACCACACACGCCTCTTTCGAGTGCTTCGAAGAACTTGTTTCTGCTCTTCGTCGCTGCGATGGCGCACATATTACTTTCTGGTACTTATAAGTCAAACACTTTTTCGAGACCTTTTTTCGTTTGCACACTTCGCACGCAATTCGCGTGCAAAAACGGCAAAAAGGGCAATTTATCAACAGGAAATCAGCCCTGACGCTGGCATAACGCCAAACGACCAAAGCGGCAAAGGGTAATGAAAAGCGGTATGGCGCAGGGGGAAAAAACAGAAAAAGGGAAAAAGCGGCGGTAAGTGATGCGCCTCACTGCACAGCGAGGCGCGGAAACCTTAGTAACTGGACTGCTGGGATTTTTCAGCCTGAATACGCTGGTAGATCTCTTCACGGTGAACAGACACTTCTTTAGGGGCGTTTACGCCAATACGAACCTGGTTACCCTTCACCCCTAAAACTGTCACAGTGACCTCATCTCCAATCATGAGGGTCTCACCAACTCGACGAGTCAGAATCAGCATTCTTTGCTCCTTGAAAGATTAAAAGAGTCGGGTCTCTCGTATCCCGGCATTATCCATCATATAACGCCAAAAAGTAAGCGATGACAAATACCTTAGGGTATAAGCAGTCATGGCATCACATTCTGTTAAACCTAAGTTTAGCCGATATACACAATTTCAACCCGACTTTATCGTTATCAGTGTTTCTGACGCAAGGTGCCGTAACCCTCTGGTTATGGCACCTATACCCCTCATACTTCAAGTTGCATGTGTGTTGGCTTTCCTCGCTCACCCCAGTCACTTACTTGAGTAAGCTCCTGGGGATTCGCTGCGTCGCCGCCTTCCTGCAACTCGAATTATTTAGGGTAAATGCGTTTATAGTTATTACAGTTTTGCGCTGACCCAGCCTTTCACACTGGCTAACGCTGCAGGGAGAGCAGACGCATCGGTACCACCGGCCTGCGCCATATCCGGACGACCGCCCCCTTTACCGCCCACCTGCTGGGCGACCATACCAACCAGCTCCCCTGCTTTCACGCGGTCTGTCACATCCTTAGACACACCTGCAATCAGAGAAACCTTACCATCCGCTACCGTAGCTAATACAACGATCGTCGAACCGAGCTGGTTCTTCAGATCGTCAACCATGGTACGCAGCATTTTCGGCTCAACGCCGGTCAGTTCGCTGACCAGCAGCTTAACGCCGTTAATCTCTTCCGCTTTGCTGGAGAGGTTTGCGCTCTCCTGCGCCGCAGCCTGCTCTTTCAGCTGCTGCAGCTCTTTTTCCAGCTGACGGGTACGCTCCAGCGCGGCGCGAACCTTCTCGCCGAGATTGTGGCTGTCACCCTTCAGCAGCTGAGCGATATCATTGAGCTGATCGCTCTGCGCATGCAGGATGGCCATCGCGCCTTCGCCAGTCACCGCTTCGATACGGCGCACGCCAGCAGCGGTGCCGGACTCTGACGTGATGCGGAACAGGCCGATATCGCCGGTACGCGCCGCGTGAGTCCCGCCGCACAGCTCCGTGGAGAAGTCGCCCATCCGCAGAACGCGCACGCGATCGTCGTATTTCTCGCCAAACAGCGCCATGGCGCCGGATGCGCGCGCGGCATCGATATCCATAATGTTGGTTTCGATAGCCAGGTTACGACGGATCTGCGCGTTGACCAGGTCTTCCACCGCACGAATTTCTTCCGGCTTCATCGCTTCAAAATGCGAGAAGTCAAAGCGCAGCGCTTTATCATTGACCAGCGAACCTTTCTGCGCCACATGGGTGCCGAGCACCTGGCGCAGCGCCGCGTGCATCAGGTGCGTCGCGGAGTGGTTGAGACGGATACGCTGACGCCGAGCCTCATCTACGTCGGCCTGTACCGCGTCACCCACTTTCAGTGAGCCGCTGGCGACTTTACCGATATGACCAATAGCCTGGCCGTACTTCTGCGTGTCGCTAACTGCGAAAGAGAAGCCCGCGCCTTTTAATTCGCCTTTATCGCCCACCTGGCCGCCGGACTCCGCATAGAACGGGGTCTGGTCAAGGATCACCACCGCTTCCTGGCCAGCGCTAACGCTATCCACCGCTTTGCCGTCGATAAACAGGGCGGTAACCTTGCCGTTCAGCTCCAGATGATCATAGCCTTTAAATTCAGAGGCGCCGTCAACGCGGATCATCGCATTATAGTCGGCGCCGAAACCGCTGGACTCGCGCGCGCGGCGGCGCTGCTCTTCCATCGCGGCTTCAAAACCAGCTTCATCAACCTTGATGTTGCGCTCGCGGCATACATCGGCGGTCAGGTCGACCGGGAAGCCGTAGGTGTCGTACAGACGGAAGGCGGTTTCGCCGTCCAGGGTGTCGCCTTTCAGCTTCGACAGCTCCTCATCCAGCAGCGCCAGGCCGCGCTCGAGGGTGCGGGCAAACTGCTCTTCTTCGGTTTTCAGCACCTGCTCAACCTGAGCCTGCTGCTGCTTCAGCTCGTCGCCGGCGGAGCCCATCACATCGATCAGCGGGGCAACCAGTTTCCAGAAGAAGGTGTCCTTCGCGCCCAGCATGTTGCCGTGACGGATCGCGCGGCGAATGATACGACGCAGCACGTAGCCGCGGTTTTCATTCGACGGGATCACGCCGTCGGCAACCAGGAAGGCGCAGGAGCGAATGTGGTCGGCGATAACGCGCAGCGACTTGTTCGTCAGATCGGTCGCGCCGGTGACTTTCGCCACGCTGGCGATCAGATCGCGGAACAGGTCGATGTCATAGTTGGAGTTAACGTGCTGCAGCACCGCGGCAATACGCTCCAGACCCATACCGGTGTCGACGGACGGCTTCGGCAGCGGCTCCATGGTACCGTCAGCCTGACGGTTGAACTGCATGAAGACGATGTTCCAAATCTCAATGTAACGGTCGCCATCTTCTTCCGGGCTTCCCGGAGGGCCGCCCCAGATGTGATCGCCGTGGTCAAAGAAGATTTCGGTGCACGGGCCGCACGGACCGGTGTCGCCCATCTGCCAGAAGTTGTCTGAAGCAAACGGCGCGCCTTTGTTGTCGCCTATGCGGATAATACGCTCGCGCGGAACGCCTACTTCATTGGCCCAGATGTCGAAAGCTTCGTCATCGGTCTCGTAAACGGTAACCCACAGTTTTTCTTTCGGCAGCGCGAACCAGTTCTCACCGGTCAGCAGTTCCCACGCGTATTTGATGGCATCCTGCTTGAAGTAATCGCCAAAGCTGAAGTTGCCCAGCATTTCAAAGAAGGTGTGGTGACGCGCGGTGTAACCGACGTTTTCCAGATCGTTGTGTTTACCACCCGCACGCACGCAACGCTGTGCGGTGGTCGCACGCGAATAATTACGTTTGTCGAGACCAAGGAAGACATCCTTGAACTGGTTCATCCCTGCATTGGTAAACAGCAGGGTCGGATCGTTGTGCGGCACCAGGGAGCTGCTGGCAACTACCTGATGTCCCTTGCTATGGAAAAAGTCGAGAAACGCCTGACGGATCTCAGCGGTGCTCTTGCTCATAATTATCCTGAAATCAAGCTACACGTCATCCTTCAAGTCGCCTCTGTCCTGGCTGCGCTTGCTCTTCCGGCACCGAACTGACGTGCGTTGCGAAAGAGAGTCTCTCTTGCCGCCCTGATGCAGCTTGAATGATTTTGTGTAAAGGAATAATCGCCCAGGCCGCTGCCTGCACAGTCACAACCAGCGGCCCGACGGAATAAAGTGGGAATAAGATAAGTTTTCTTTACGGCGAAGTAAAATCCCGGATGGGTCAATCTGCAAAATTTCGCCAGATTTCCTGGATATCTTCCATCAGGTAGCCGCGGTAAAGCAGGAATCGCTGAACTTTCACTTTTTCAGTAAAGGCGGAAGGTAACGGTTCGCCGTATTTACGCTGTGCCTGCTCCCTGGCAAGGCTCACCCAGTCGATATCGCATTCGCGCATCGCCTGGTCAACGACCTGGCGCGCAATGCCTTTCTGGCTGAGCTCCTGGCGAATGCGCGCCGGACCATAGCCTTTGCGGCTCCGGCTGGCGATGAACTGGCCGACGAAGCGGTTGTCGTCAAGGTAGCGGTTTTCGATACACCAGGCGACAACCTGCTCCAGCTCGTCGGGGGTGACGTCCAGCGCCTCAGGACCGTTTTTGCTCATCACCGGAGCGACCAGCTTGCGTCGCAGCTCCTGCTCGCTGTGGTCGCGCATCGCCAGAATGCGGATAGCACGGTCCAGCAGGCGGGCGTAGCCGGAGCGGCGTGATGAAGGTTCAGTCACAGGCACCTCGATAATCTCACAAAGCAAAAGGGCTGCCTAAGCAGCCCTGTCAGTCTTGCAGACGATATCAGAAATCCTGTTCGGTTTCTTCTGCGTCGTTGCCGTCAACAACGAAGTCTGGCTTCGCATCCTGATTGTTGAGCAGCAGTTCGCGCACTTTCTTCTCAATCTCTTTCGCCGCCGCCGGGTTCTCTTTCAGCCAGGTGATCGCGTTCGCTTTACCCTGACCGATTTTGTCGCCGTTGTAGCTATACCAGGCACCCGCTTTCTCAATCAGCTTCTCTTTTACGCCGAGGTCTACCAGCTCGCCGTAGAAGTTGATGCCTTCGCCGTAGAGGATCTGGAATTCGGCCTGTTTAAACGGCGCGGCGATCTTGTTTTTCACCACTTTGACGCGGGTTTCGCTGCCGACGACATTGTCGCCCTCTTTCACCGCGCCGATGCGGCGAATGTCCAGACGCACAGAGGCGTAGAACTTCAGCGCGTTACCACCGGTAGTGGTTTCCGGGTTACCGAACATCACACCAATTTTCATACGGATCTGGTTGATGAAGATCAGCAGCGTGTTGGACTGCTTCAGGTTACCCGCCAGCTTACGCATCGCCTGGCTCATCATACGCGCCGCAAGGCCCATGTGAGAGTCGCCAATTTCGCCTTCGATTTCCGCTTTCGGCGTCAACGCCGCGACGGAGTCGACGACGATAACGTCAACCGCACCAGAGCGCGCCAGCGCGTCACAGATCTCCAGCGCCTGCTCGCCGGTGTCCGGCTGAGAACACAGCAGGTTGTCGATATCGACGCCCAGTTTGCGTGCATAGACAGGATCCAGCGCATGTTCAGCATCGATGAACGCACAGGTTTTACCTTCACGCTGCGCTGCGGCGATAACTTGCAGCGTCAGGGTGGTTTTACCGGAGGATTCCGGACCGTAGATCTCGACGATACGGCCCATTGGCAGACCGCCGGCGCCCAGCGCGATATCCAGAGAAAGCGAGCCGGTGGAGATGGTTTCCACATCCATGGTGCGGTCTTCACCCAGGCGCATGATGGAGCCTTTACCGAATTGCTTTTCGATCTGGCCCAGTGCAGCCGCCAACGCTTTCTGTTTGTTTTCGTCGATCGCCATTGTTACTCCTAATCATGCAGGGTAAAGCGTGTTCGCTTCGCCGTTAATATTTGTTCAGTTGAGGCAATTATACTGTATAGTCATACAGTATCAAGTGTTTTGTAGAAATTGTTGCCAGAGCAGATTTAGCGCATAGGCCGTCGCCTGACGACGCACCGCTTCGCGGTCTCCGGCAAAGCATTCCCGCCGCGTCACCCCTTGCCCGCTCACGCTGGCGACGCCGAACCATACCGTGCCGACCGGCTTTTCGACGCTGCCGCCATCCGGCCCGGCGACGCCGCTAACGGAGATGGCATAATCCGCACGCGCCGCGCGCAGCGCGCCAATCGCCATCTCCACCACCACCGGTTCGCTTACCGCGCCGTTGTCGCGCAGCGTCGCTTCGCTGACGCCGATCATTTGCGATTTAGCTTCGTTGCTGTAGGTGACAAAGCCGCGTTCAAACCACGCCGAGCTGCCGGCAATATCGGTGATCGCTTTCGCAATCCAGCCGCCGGTACAGGATTCCGCCGTGGTCACCGTCGCCCCACGCGCCTTCAGCGCCCGGCCAATCTTCTCGCTTAGCTGCATTAATTCTGAATCGGTCATTATCGCCCCGCTTTGCTCCGGATAAAGAGGCCATCAAAGATAGCACTTTCGACAGAGATATGGGGATGAAGTGGCGATTTTACGAGGGGGGATCCAGAAATGGGTCGTCCTGTGATAACCAGGACGACCAGACAACCTGTTACTTCATGCTGTTAGCGATAAGCTCAACGTTGTGACGCATCATTTTGACGTAACTATCGGCGACGCCGCCCGGCTTAGATAGCGCTTCCGGATAGAGTTCGCCCCCCGGCTGCGCGCCGGTGGCGCTGGCAATCTGCTTCACCAGCCGCGGGTCAAGCTGGTTCTCCATAAACCAGGTATGGACGCCATCCGCTTTGATTTGCTTAATCAGCGCCGCCACCTGCGCCGCGCTGGCCTCGCTCTCTGAAGAGAGCCCCTGTGGCGCGAGGAAGGTCACGTGATAAGCCCGGCCAAAATAGCCGAAAGCGTCATGGCTGGTCAGGACCTTGCGCTTGGCCAGCGGAATGGCGCTGAACTGCGCTTTCGCCCAGCCGTCGAGAGACGTCAGCTGGTCGATATAGCGCTTGCCGCTGCTGGTCAACGCCGCTTTATCTTCCGGGTCGGCTTTCACCAGACCATTGAGGATATTCTGCGCATACAATGCGCCGTTCGCTGCGCTGTTCCAGGCGTGGGGATCGGTCACCGTTTTACCCTCTTCATCAAGGGTATGGGTCTTGACGCCTTTCGATGCCACCACCAGCTCGCCCTTAAAACCAGAGGCCTTAATCAGGCGATCCAGCCACCCTTCCAGCCCCAGGCCGTTAACCACCACCACGTCGGCCTTGCTGAGCAGCGCGCTATCCTTCGGAGACGGTTCGAAGGTGTGCGGATCGCCGTCCGGGCCGACCAGGGTATCCACATGGACATGCTCCCCGCCGACCTGCTGCGCTATATCACCCAACACCGAAAAACTGCTTACCACATTCAGCGTTTTCGCCATGGCCCCCTGCGCCATCAGGCCGAGGGCCAGCGCGACCACTATTGCACTACGTTTCATCATTTCCTTACCCCATCAATGTGCGCCAACCGACCAGCAGCCGGCTGCGCGTGCCAAAAAATAGCGAAACAAAAAACAGTGCGCTGGCGGTCAGCACAATAGCGGGCCCGGCGGGAAGACTAATCGCCCAGGAGAGGCTTAATCCCAGCCAGGCGCAGAGCGCGCCCATTCCCGCCGCCAGCAGCAGAATGCCCGGCAGCGTGCGCGCCCAGCAGCGCGCGGCGACCGCCGGGAGCATCATTACCCCTACCGCCATCAGCGTGCCGAGCACCTGAAACCCGGCCACCAGATTAAGCACCAGCAGCGCCAGAAAAAGCCCATGCAGCAGCGCAGGCAGCCGCCGGTGATTCACCTGCAGCCAGGCGCTGTCGAACGCCTCGCAGACCAGACCGCGGTAGCACAGCGCAATGCACAATAGCGTCAGGCTGGCGACGCCGCTGACAAACAGCGCCGCATCGCGGTCGACCGCCAGAATGGAGCCAAACAGCAGATGCAGGAGGTCCACGCTGGAACCGCGCAGCGACACCAGGGTGACGCCCAGGGCCAGCGAGCCCAGATAAAATCCGGCAAAACTGGCGTCCTCTTTTAACGGTGTCCGCCGGCTCACCCACCCGGCCACCAGGGCAACCACGATACCGGCGATGAAGCCGCCGAGGGTCATGGCCAGCAGCGACATGCCGCTCAGCAGATACCCCACCGCCACGCCGGGGAGAATGGCGTGCGACAGCGCATCGCCCATCAGGCTCATGCGCCGCAGCAGCAGGAAGACGCCCAGCATGGTGGTGCTCAGCGACAGCGCCAGACACACCACGAGGGCCCGACGCATAAAGCCGAATTCAATGAAAGGCTGAAAGAAGGTGTGCCAGATCATGCCGACCTCACATGACTGAAGGCCGGGAGCACCGCCCGGGTAGCGCCCCAGCAGGCGCGCTGGGGAGTCAGCAGCAGCGTCTCGGGGAAAAAGTCGGCCACCCGCTGGTTATCATGCAGCACCGCCAGGATGGTCTGTCCCTGCCGGTGCATCTCGAGGATCAAATCCATTAGTTCGCGACTGGTCGCTTCGTCGATACCGGTGAAGGGCTCGTCGAGCATCACCAGCGGCGCCTGCTGCACCATCACCCGGGCAAATAGCATGCGCTGAAACTGGCCGCCGGAGAGCGCTTCGATCGGCGTTTTCGCCAGGCCCGCCAGCCCGACCCGCTCCAGCACCGCGCCGATGCGTCGCCGGGTGCCGCCCCCCAGACCGCGCAGCAGCGACACGCCGGGCCATGCGCCCTCGCTTACCACATCCTGCACGTTGAGAGGAAACTGCGACTCGAGGGCATGGCGCTGCGCCAGCCAGCCGATCACCGGCCGTGTTCCCTGCCAGCGCAGGCGGCCACTGACCGGCGGAAGAAACCCGGCGAGGGTTTTCAGCAGCGTTGATTTTCCGCAGCCATTGAGGCCAACAATTGCCGTCAGGCTGCCGGGGCATATCATCCCGCTCAGCGGAGGGGTGATCGCTACCCCGTCATAGCCGGCGACCAGCTGCTCCAGTTCAATCATGGCAGCGTCACCGCCCACCAGGTTGCTAACCATAGCGCCGCCAGCAGCACGCCTGCGATGGCCGCGCGCGCCGCGCCGGATGCCATAAAAATCGATGTGAACATATCCCCGCCTCAATTTGATGTTATAACATAACAATAACGAAGCGAAGAAAGAATGTAAATCAGCGTCAGTCAGCGGAAATGTAACAAAGGTCAACAAGAGGCATGGAGACGGGAAAAAACGGGGGGATAAGCGCGGCCTCCCCGGCGTCATCCCCCGGTCGCGCTGCGCTTACCGGGGCTAGCAACCGGATACCAGACCGTAGCCCGGATAAGGCGCTACGCGCCGCTATCCGGGGAGGCTGGGGAAATTGTCAGCCGGATGAAAGGATTAATAACCGCCGCGGGCCTGCGCAACCGCCAGACCCAGCTGCCAGACGGCCATCGCGTAGTGGGTGCTGTGGTTGTAGCGGGTGATGGTGTAGAAGTTCGGCAGCCCGTACCAGTACTCATAGCCGGTGCCGACGTCCAGCCGCAGCAGGCTGGCCTGCTGATGGTTACCCAGCGGCTGGGTCGGGGTCAGCCCTGCGGCCGCCAGCTGCGAAACGCTGTATTTAGTCTTGAAACCATTCTCCAGCCCCGGGGCCTGCCCCAGCGCCTGCACCGCCACCAGATCGCCGCTCACCCAGCCATGCTGTTTGAAGTAGTTGGCCACGCTGCCGATAGCATCCACCGGGTCCCACAGGTTGATATGTCCGTCACCGTTAAAATCGACCGCATACTGCTTATAGGAGGACGGCATAAACTGACCGTAGCCCATCGCCCCGGCGAAAGAGCCTTTCAGATCCAGCGGGTCGTCGCTTTCGCTGCGCGCCATTAGCAGGAAAGTTTCCAGCTCCGACGAGAAGTATTCGGCGCGGCGCGGGTAGCTAAACGACAGCGTCGCCAGCGCGTCGAGGATCCGGGTTTTGCCCATCACCCGGCCCCAGCGAGTCTCCACGCCGATAATGCCGACGATGATTTCCGGCGGCACGCCGTAAACCTGATAAGCGCGGTTGAGCGCGTCCTGATACTGATTCCAGAACACCACGCCGTTCTGCACATTATCCGGGGTAATGAACTGTTTCTTGTAGCGCAGCCAGACGCCGGTCGGCCCGGTTGGCGGCAGGCCGGTCGGCGCCTGACGATCCATCAGCCGCAGGACGTAATCCAGGCGCTTTGCCTGCGACAGGATCTCCTGCAGCTGCTGCCTGTCGAAGCCGTGCTTCGCCACCATCTTATCGATAAACTGCGCCGCCGCCGGGTTGTTGGCGAAGTCGCCGCCCATCTGCATCACGTTATGCTGCGGTTCCAGCAAAAAGCCGCCGGTTCCACTCGCCATCTCCGTTTCCGCGGGGGTCTTGGGTTTGCTGCTGCAGGCAGCGAGGAGCACACAAAGGGGAAGTAAAGCCAGATAGCGACGCTTCAACATGGGAATTCCGTTTAACAAATTCAGCAAGGGATAATTATGGTAAAGCATGCGACGACCAACAAGAAAGCGACAATCTGTTTGTAGACAAAATAGTCCTTCAACGGCTCCTCCCCTGCGTGCTTTCATGCCCTGCAACATTTCATCTCGCCCGCATCATCTTTCAAAATAAAATATTTATCTTTCATTTTGCGATCCATTTAACACTTTTAAACCTTTCAAAATGATTAAAATCAGCCTGCAATTAGCAAGAAAAATAACATGCTGAAGGAGAGAACAATGATTGACGTCGTGACCCACGGCGCGGAGTGGTTTATCGGCCTGTTTCAGAAAGGCGGCGAGGTATTTACCGGCATGGTGACCGGGATCCTCCCCTTGCTGATCAGCCTGCTGGTGATCATGAACGCGCTGATCAACTTTATCGGCCAGCAGCGGATCGAGAAGCTGGCGCAGCGCTGCGCAGGAAACCCAATCTCCCGCTACCTGCTGCTACCCTGCATCGGCACCTTCGTGTTTTGTAACCCAATGACGTTAAGCCTCGGCCGGTTTATGCCAGAGAAGTACAAGCCCAGCTATTACGCGGCGGCGTCGTATAGCTGCCACTCAATGAACGGGCTGTTTCCACATATCAACCCCGGCGAGCTGTTCGTCTATCTCGGCATCGCCAACGGCCTCACTACCCTCGGCCTGCCGCTCGGTCCGCTGGCGGTGAGCTACCTGCTGGTCGGGCTGGTGACTAACTTCTTCCGCGGCTGGGTCACCGACCTGACCACCTCGATTTTCGAGAGAAAAATGGCGATTCAGCTTTCCCAGAAAGTGCATCTGTCAGGAGCGACATCATGACCCGTATTCGTATAGAGAAAGGCACCGGCGGCTGGGGCGGCCCGCTTGAGCTCGACGCCGTCGAAGGCAAAAAGATCGTCTATATCACCGCCGGCACCCGCCCGGCGATCGTTGACCGCATCGCCAGTCTGACCGGCTGGCAGCCGGTGGACGGGTTTAAAGAGGGGGAACCAGCGGAAAGCGAGATCGGCGTGGCGATTATCGACTGCGGGGGCACCCTGCGCTGCGGGCTCTATCCTAAACGCCGCATCCCGACGGTGAATATCCATGCCACCGGCAAATCAGGGCCGCTGGCCCAGTACATCACGGAAGATATTTATGTCTCCGGCGTCAAAGAGGACAACATCCAGTGCATCGCTCCCGACAGCGCAGGGGTTTCCGAGCCGCCGGCGGAAAACAAGAGCGCGGGTCGCGATTACGACACCAGCAAGAAGATTACTGAACAGAGCGATGGCCTGCTGGCGAAGGTCGGGATGGGCATGGGTTCGGTGGTGGCGGTGCTGTTCCAGGCCGGGCGCGACACCATTGATACGGTGCTGAAAACCATTCTGCCGTTTATGGCTTTCGTCTCGGCGCTGATCGGCATCATCATGGCCTCCGGCATCGGCGACTGGATCGCCCACGGCCTGGCGCCGCTCGCCAGCCATCCGCTGGGGCTGGTAACCCTGGCGCTGATTTGCTCTTTCCCGCTGCTGTCGCCGTTTCTCGGCCCCGGCGCGGTTATTGCCCAGGTGATCGGCGTGCTGATCGGCGTTCAAATCGGCCTCGGCAACATTCCGCCGCACCTCGCCCTGCCCGCCCTATTCGCCATTAACGCCCAGGCCGCCTGCGATTTTATTCCGGTAGGCCTGTCGCTAGCCGAAGCCCGCCAGGATACCGTGCGCGTCGGCGTGCCGTCGGTGCTGGTCAGCCGCTTTCTGACCGGCGCACCAACGGTGCTGATCGCGTGGTTCGTTTCCGGATTTATTTACCAGTAAGAGGTTCCTGCAGATGACTGTGATTTACCAGACCACCATTACGCACATCGGCGCCTGCGCGACGATGGCGCTGGAAGAGCAAATGCTGATCACCTTCCGCGAGGGCGCCCCGGCGGATATCGAAGAGTACTGCTTTATTCACAACCACGGCGAGCTTGCTGGCACGCTGCAGCCGGGGGCAGAGCTGCAGCTTGGCGAACAGCGCTACCCGGTGACCGCCGTCGGCGAGGTCGCTGAACAAAACCTGCGCGAGCTGGGCCACATCACCCTGCGCTTTGACGGCCATCGTGAAGCGGAGTTCCCAGGTACCGTCCATGTGGCGGGCCCGGTGCCGGACGCCATCGCGCCCGGCTGCGTACTGAAGTTTGTTGCTTAAAAGGAGAGAGAGATGAATCAGGTTGCTGTTGTCATTGGCGGTGGACAAACCTTAGGAGAGTTTCTGTGCCGCGGGCTGGCCGCCGAGGGCTACCGCGTGGCGGTGGTCGATATTCAGAGCGAAAAAGCCAGCCGCGTCGCCCAGGAGATTAACGCTGAGTATGGCGAAGGTATGGCGTACGGCTTCGGCGCCGACGCCACCAGCGAGGCCAGCGTCACCGCCCTGGCCCACGGGGTGGATGAGATTTTTTCGCGCGTCGACCTGCTGGTGTACAGCGCCGGGATCGCCAAGGCGGCGTTTATTAGCGACTTCGCGCTGGGGGATTTCGACCGCTCGCTGCAGGTCAATCTGGTGGGCTATTTTCTCTGCGCCCGCGAGTTCTCGCGGTTGATGATCCGCGACGGCATTAAGGGGCGGATCATTCAGATCAACTCGAAATCCGGTAAAGTCGGCAGTAAGCACAACTCCGGCTACAGCGCGGCGAAGTTCGGCGGCGTCGGGCTGACCCAGTCGCTGGCGCTGGATCTGGCGGAATATGGCATTACCGTGCATTCGCTGATGCTCGGCAATCTGCTGAAGTCGCCGATGTTCCAGTCGCTGCTGCCGCAGTATGCCACCAAGCTCGGTATCGATGAGAGCGAAGTCGAGCAGTACTACATCGACAAGGTGCCGCTGAAGCGCGGCTGCGAATATCAGGATGTGCTGAACGTATTGATGTTTTACGCTAGCCCACAGGCGTCGTACTGCACCGGGCAGTCGATCAACGTCACCGGCGGCCAGGTGATGTTTTAACAGGTTCCCGGATGGCGCTGCGCTTATCCGGGGTACAAAACTGTAGGTCGGGTAAGGCGTTAGCCGCCACCCGACAAAAAAACGGCACCGCGGGTCGCTCGGGTTAGGCGCTCGCGCCGTGACCTGGGCTGTTCCCGCCCCCCTTAAGGAGAGACCTATGGTTACTGCATTAATCATCGTCGCCGCCATCGCCTGGCTTACCCAGCTGGCCTTTGGCGGCTGGCAGATCCGCCGCTTCAATCGCGCCTTTGATAGCCTGTGCCAGCAGGGGCGGGTGGGCGTCGGCCGCTCCGCCGGGCGCTTTCAACCGCGCGCCATCGTCGCCATCGCCGTCGATGATAACGACCGCATTAGCGACACGCTGCTGATGAAAGGCTTCACCATTTTCGCCAGTCCGCAAAAGATCCCGGCTCTGGCAGGCAAACATATTGCGGAATTGCAGCCTGATGTGATCTTTCCCCATGATCCGCGCTGTCAGAATGCACTATCATTAGCGCTTAATCCGAAACATGGATAATTTCGTTGTAAAAGTAAATATCTTGCGAAATTATCACTTCGAAACTTAAACGCAGGATAGACGCCTATGAAACCACGTCAGCGCCAGGCAGCCATTCTCGAGTTCCTGCAGTCGCAGGGAAAATGCTCGGTCGAAGAGCTGGCGCAACACTTCGATACCACTGGCACCACCATCCGCAAGGATCTGGTCACGCTGGAAAACGCCGGCACCGTCATTCGCACCTACGGTGGCGTGGTACTCAACAAGGATGAAGCCGATCCGCCGATTGACCATAAGACGCTGATCAACACCCATAAAAAAGCCCAGATTGCCGAGGCCGCCGTGCGATACATCCACGATGGCGATTCAATTATCCTCGACGCCGGCAGCACCGTGCTGCAGATGGTGCCATTGCTGAGTCACTTTAATAACATCACGGTGATGACCAACAGCCTGCATATCGTCAACGCGCTATCAGAGTTCGATAACGAGCAGACCATCCTGATGCCGGGCGGCACCTTCCGTAAAAAATCGGCCTCTTTTCACGGCCAGCTGGCGGAAAACGCCTTCGAACAGTTCAGCTTCGACAAGCTGTTTATGGGCACCGACGGTATCGATCTGAACGCCGGAGTCACTACCTTTAATGAGGTCTATACCGTCAGCAAAGCGATGTGCAACGCCGCCCGCGAAGTGATCCTGATGGCCGACTCATCCAAGTTTGGTCGTAAAAGCCCCAATATTGTCTGCGGCCTTGAACGCGTGGATAAATTGATTACCGATGCCGATATTGACCCGGAATTCCAGCGGGCGCTGGAAGCCAAAGGCATAGCAGTCATTATTACTGGAGAACATCATGAGTAACTTTTTGTTAGAGGCCGGACGCCAGACCCTGATGCTTGAGCTGCAGGAGGCGAGCCGCCTGCCGGAGCGCCTGGGCGACGACTTCATCCGCGCGGCGGAAACCATTATCCACTGCGAGGGCAAACTGATTGTCTCCGGTATCGGTAAATCCGGCCACATCGGTAAAAAGCTGGCGGCAACCTTCGCCAGCACCGGCACCCCGGCCTTTTTCGTCCATCCGGCGGAAGCCCTGCACGGCGATCTCGGCATGCTCGATAGCCGCGACGTGATGCTGTTTATCTCCTACTCCGGTAGCGCGAAAGAGCTGGATCTCATCGTGCCGCGGCTGGAAGAAAAAGGCATTCCGCTGCTGGCGATGACCGGCAAATCCACCTCGCCGCTGGCGCTGGCGGCGAAAGCGGTGCTGGATATCGCCGTGGAGCGCGAGGCCTGCCCGATGCATCTGGCGCCAACCTCCAGCACCGTCAATACGCTGATGCTGGGCGACGCGTTGGCGATGGCGGTGATGCAGGCGCGCGGTTTCAATGAAGAGGATTTCGCCCGTTCCCACCCGGCGGGCGCCCTCGGCGCGCGGCTGCTGAACAAAGTGCATCACCTGATGCGTCGTGATGAAGAAGTGCCGCGGGTCAATACCGAGGCCAACGTCATGGACGCCATGCTCGAACTAAGCCGAACCGGACTCGGCCTGGTGGCGGTCTGCGATGAAGCCAACCGCGTGCAGGGCGTTTTCACCGACGGCGACCTGCGCCGCTGGCTGGTTGCTGGCGGTACGCTCAACGATGGCGTCACTCGGGCGATGACCCGCAATGGCGTAACGCTGCAGGCGGATAGCCGCGCGGTGGAAGCCAAAGAGCGGCTGATGAAACACAAAATCAGCGCCGCGCCGGTAGTGGATGAGAACGGCCAACTGGTCGGCGCCATTAACCTGCAGAACTTTTACCAGGCGGGGATCCTTTAAGCCCCAGACGTTTCGCCAGCCGATGCAGGTTGGCGACGTCCAGTTCCAGCGCTCGGGCGGTCGCCGCCCAGTTGCCCTGGTTCGCCTCCAGCGCACGGCTAATGGCTTCTCGCTGAAAAGAGTCGGTCGCCTCGCGCAGATTGATGTTTCCCGTCGCGGGCGCCGCTGCCGCCGTCTCAGTCGGCAACATCGGCGCCGCCACCGCAAACTGGAAATGCTGCGGCTCCAGGACCACTTCATCACCGGCCTGGGTGGCCCGCGCCAGCACCACCGCCCGATGGATAGCATGCTCCAGTTCGCGCACGTTGCCCGGCCAGGACCACTGCTGCAGCCGGTTTCGCGCCGCCTCAGCCAAAATGACCCGCGCCAGCCCCATCCGCAGGCGGCACTGCTCGCAGAAATAGCCCGCCAGCAGCACCACGTCACTTTCCCGCTCGCGTAGCGGCGGAACCGACAGCGGGAAGACGCTCAGCCGATGGTACAGGTCGGCGCGAAAGCGCCCTTCCACCACCTCCTGGCGCAGATCGCGGTTCGTCGCCGCCAGCACCCGCACATCGACCCGCAGGCTGCGGTCATCGCCGACGCGCTGAATATCGCCATACTGCAGCACGCGCAGCAGTTTGGCCTGCAGCGCCAGCGACAGTTCGCCGATTTCGTCAAGAAACAGGGTGCCGTTATCCGCCATCTCAAATTTACCGCTGCGGTTGCTGATGGCCCCGGTAAATGCCCCTTTCACATGGCCGAACAGCTCGCTCTCCGCTACGCTTTCCGGCAGCGCCGCGCAGTTGAGGTACACCAGAGGGTTGGCGGCTCGCGGCGACCCCTGATGCACCGCCTTCGCCACCAGCTCTTTGCCGGTGCCGGTTTCGCCGCTGATCAGCACGTTTAAATCCGAGGCGGTGACGATATCGATCTCTTTTTTCAGCTGCAGCATGGGCCCCGACAGGCCGATGATCTCCTGGCGCTCCGGCAGCGGGTAATTCACCGCCTGCGCCGGCAGGACGTTTTGCGCTTCAAGGCGGGCGATAAGCAGCGCATTATTCAGCGCCCCGGCCACCAGCGCGGCAATCAGCCGCAGCTCTTCATCGCTGAAGCTATCGAAACGATCGGCATCCATGCCGTCCAGGGTCAGCGCGCCAATCAGCGTCTGCCCGGCAAACAGCGGCAGTCCCACGCAGGCATGGACTTTGAGGCTCTCATGACCGGGGATCAGCCCGTCATAGGGGTCGGGCAGGTCGCTATCCGCCGGGAAGCGCACCACATCCCCGGCGCGCGCAATCGCCTCCAGCCGCGGGTGTCCTTCCAGGGCAAAGCGCCGACCGAGCACATCCTGCGCCAGGCCATCGATCGCCAGCGGCACAAACTGATGCGCCTCATAGCGCAGCAGCGCCGAGGCATCGCAGCCAAGAATTTGCCGCAGGGTAGTAATCAGGCGCGAAAAGCGGTCGGTGTGACCAATATCGCTTTGTAAATCTATGGCGATTCTCGCCAGCTCGTCGACGGAAAAACTCATTGCCGCTCCATTGTCATTTTGACAATACGCATTGTCATATCGACTATTTTAACCATTGTCATTTTGACAACAACCAAAATCAGAAAAAATTAAAAACAGATAATTATCAATGAATTAAAAAGTTGGCACGCAACTTGATATAAACCAGTCAACTGAGTTTAAACACACTGTATTGATTGAGGTTGCTATGTCTATTGTGGTGAAAAATAACATTCTTTGGGTTGGCCAACGTGACTGGGAAGTGCGTGATTTCCACGGCACCGAATATAAAACGCTGCGCGGCAGCAGCTACAACAGCTATCTCATCCGCGAAGAGAAAAACGTGCTGATCGATACCGTCGATCATAAATTCAGCCGCGAGTTCGTACAGAACCTGCGCCGCGAAATCGACCTCGCCGACCTCGACTATATCGTCATTAACCACGCCGAAGAGGACCATGCCGGCGCGCTGACCGAACTGATGATGCAGATCCCGGATACGCCGATCTACTGCACCGCCAACGCCATCGACTCGATCAACGGCCACCATCATCATCCGGAGTGGAACTTCCACGTGGTGAAAACCGGCGATACTCTCGACATCGGTAACGGTAAACAGCTGATCTTCGTGGAAACGCCGATGCTGCACTGGCCGGACAGCATGATGACCTACCTGACCGGCGACGCGGTGCTGTTCAGCAACGACGCCTTCGGTCAGCACTATTGCGACGAACATCTGTTCAACGACGAAGTGGACCAGACTGAACTGTACGAACAGTGCCAGCGTTACTACGCCAACATTCTGACGCCCTTTAGCCGCCTGGTAACGCCGAAAATTACTGAAATCCTCGGCTTCAACCTGCCGGTGGAGATGATTGCCACCTCCCACGGCGTGGTCTGGCGCGATAACCCGACGCAAATCGTCGAGAAATACCTCGAGTGGGCGGCAGATTATCAGGAAGATCGCATCACCATCTTCTACGACACCATGTCCAATAATACCCGCATGATGGCGGACGCCATTGCCCAGGGGATCACCGAGATTGACCCACGGGTAGCGGTGAAAATCTTTAACGTCGCCCGCAGCGACAAAAACGACATTCTCACCAATGTTTTCCGCTCGAAAGGCGTACTTGTCGGCACGTCCACCATGAACAACGTGATGATGCCGAAAATCGCCGGGCTGGTGGAAGAGATGACCGGGCTGCGTTTTCGCAATAAACGCGCCAGCGCCTTTGGCTCGCACGGCTGGAGCGGCGGCGCGGTAGACCGCCTGTCCACCCGCCTGCAGGATGCCGGCTTTGAGATGTCGCTGAGCCTGAAAGCCAAATGGCGCCCGGATATCGACGCGCTGGAGCTGTGCCGCCAACACGGTCGCGACATCGCCCGCCAGTGGGCCCTCTCGCCGCTGCCGGTTGCTGAAGCAGCGACAACGCCGGAACCACAGGACTGCGCCTGTGCCGCCGCCGCGGCCGCCGATCTCGGTCCCATGATGCAGTGCAGCGTGTGCCAGTGGGTCTATGACCCGGCGAAAGGCGAACCTAACCAGGATGTACAGCCGGGTACACCGTGGAGTGAAGTGCCGGACAATTTCCTCTGCCCTGAGTGTTCTCTTGGCAAAGATGTCTTTAACGTACTGGCGACGGAGGCAAAATGAGTGATGGCATCGTCATCATCGGCTCGGGCTTCGCGGCCCGCCAGCTGGTGAAAAATATTCGTAAGCAGGATGCGCAAATCCCGCTGACCCTCATCGCCGCCGATAGCATGGATGAATACAACAAACCGGACCTCAGCCATGTCATCAGCCGCGGACAGAAGGCCGACGATCTGACCCTGCAAAGTGCCGGCGAGTTCGCCGAGCAGTACACTCTGCGTCTGTTTCCCCATACCTGGGTAAGCGATATCGACGCCGAAAACCGGTTAGTGAAGAGCCAGGATAACCAGTGGCGCTACGACAAACTGGTGCTGGCCACCGGCGCGACGCCGTTTATCCCGTCGGTGCCGGGGCGCGAGCTGATGCTAACGCTCAATAGCCAGCGCGAATATGGCGCGGCGCAGAGCCGGCTGCACGACGCGAAGCGCGTGCTGATCGTCGGCGGCGGCCTGATTGGCTGCGAACTGGCGATGGATTTCTGCCGCGCCGGTAAAGCGGTAACGGTAGTCGATAACTCCGCCAGCGTGCTGGCGGCGCTGATGCCGCCGGAGGCCAGCAGCCGCCTGCAGCATCGGCTCACCGAGATGGGCGTACATCTGATGCTGAAAACGCAGCTGGAGGGGCTGGAGCAAACCGCCGACGGCATTCGCGTCAGTCTCGATCGCCAGCGCGCGATAACCGTCGATGCGGTGGTGGCCGCCGCCGGCCTGCGCCCGGAAACGTCGCTGGCGCGCCACGCCGGACTGCAGATTAACCGCGGTATTGTGGTCAATAGCCAGCTGCAAACCAGCGACCCGGCGATTTATGCGCTCGGCGACTGTGCGGAAATCAACGGCGTGGTACTGCCGTTCCTGCAGCCGATTTTACTCAGCGCCATGTGCCTGAGTAAAAATCTGCTGGCGCAGGCGGGAGAACTCAAGCTGCCGCCAATGCTGGTGAAGGTGAAAACCCCGGATCTGCCGCTGCATCTGGCCGGCGACACCCGCCGCGACGATCTGACGTGGAACATCGTGGCCGCCAAAGAGGGGCTGGTAGCGAAAGGCGTGGATGCCGAAAACCAGCTGCGGGCCTTTGTGGTCAGCGAAGACAAAATGAAGGAAGCCTTTGCGCTGCTCAAGCAACTGGTAAGTTGATGGTTTTCCCGGCTTGCGGCGTAAACGCCTTAGCCGGGCTACGGTATTGTCCTGGTAGCCCGGCTAAGCGCAGCGCAAGCCGGGAACATATCCAGCCTAGCGCGCTAGATTGTCGTAGCCGCGCCAGCGATAGTTAAGCACCGATAGCGCCCAACAGGCGACAAACAACCCGACCACCACAAATCCGGCGTCGCCAAGGTTGTCGTTTAACGCCCCTACCCAGCGCCATATTCCGCCGCTGAGCGCAAACTTATCCATCAGCAGACCCAGCGCTTCCAGGCCGCCGATAAACAGCGCTACCACCACCGAGGTACCGGTGATGGTCATATTGTAATAGAGCTTGCGCTGCGGCTTGCTGAACGCCCAGCCGTAGGCGCCGACCATCAGCACATTATCAAGCGTATCCACCAGCGCCATACCGCTGGCGAACAGCGCCGGAAAGACCATAATCGACCAGACGGAAATCCCGCTCGACGCGCCGGCGGCGGAGATACCCAGTACGCCGATTTCGGTGGCGGTATCAAAACCGAGGCCAAACAGGAACCCGACCAGGTACATCTGCCAGCTGCGGCTTATCAGACGGAAGGTCTTGCCAAACAGCCAGCTCATCACCCCGCCGCCGCTGACGATTTCGTCGCTCACCTTCTCACCGCGCTTCCATGCCCGAAAGCTGCGCCACACGCTGCGTAAAATCACCAGGTTGATAAAGGCCATCGCCAGTAAAAACAGGGCCGACACCGCGGTGCCGATAACGCTGCCGGTATCATGCAGCCAGCTCATCTGCGTGCTGAAGGCGGTGGCGGTCGCGGCAATCGCCGCCGAGGCCAGCACCACAATCGATGAGTGGCCCAGCGAAAACCACGCCCCGACGGCGAAAGGCCGCCGCCCCTGCTGCATCATCTTGCGGGTCACGTTATCAATCGCCGCAATATGGTCGGCGTCCACCGCGTGGCGCAGGCCGTAGCCCCAGGCCAGCAGGCTGGCGGCCATCAGCGCGCCGCTGTCGCCAAAGGCCTGCAGCGCCCAGCACCAGGCCAGTAAATTCGCCGCGATCAACCCCAGCACCAGACCCGCGGCGCGCGGCTGCTGGCGTAAAACTGTCATTATCATGGTTTTATTCCTTGAGCCTGCCCGCGGGCGGCGGCGATCACCGCCTGACCATAGGCGATTGCGCCGTCGCCGGCCGGCAACTGCTGTGCAAACAGCAGAGTAAAATCCGCCAGATAAAAGGTCAATCGCGCCGCCAGCAGGCGGTTATGCAGCACCCCGCCGCTGCAGACCATCGTGTCGATGCCGCGGACGGTGGCGCAGTCGCGGGCCATCGCCGCCAGTCCACAGGCCAGGGCGTCGTGGAATGCCCAGGCTTTCTGCGCCGGAGTCGCCTGCCAGCTCAGCCATTGCCGCCAGAAGGTCGCTAAATCCAGCGCGTCGTCGCGCCAAGGCAGCGTAACCGGGTGGCTGACGCCGGGGCAGCTGGCGGCCAGCGCCTCCAGCCGACAGGCCGCTTCGCCTTCATAGCTCAGACTCTCCGGCGCGCAATCCAGGGCGCAGGCAACGGCATCAAACAGCCGTCCGCAGGATGAAGCGCGCGGCGCGTTAATCCCGCGCTCGATGGCCTGCGCCAGCAGCGGCCAGTTGCGCTGGCGCAGGGTGGCGGCCTGCGGATAATCCTGCCAGTCAGGGACAAACGCCAGACAGTGGGCCAGCAAATTTCGCCACGGCTGGCGTGCCGCCAGGTCCCCCCCTGGCAGCGCGACGGCCGGCAGCCCGCCAAGATGTTCGCATTCGCGATAGTTGACCCGCAGGCACTCCCCGCCCCACAGCGCGCCGTTCTCCCCCATACCAATACCGTCGAGTGTCAGGGCGATAACGTCCCCGCCGTCAAGCGGCCAGCGGTGCTCCGCCAGGCACGCCGCGGCGTGGGCATGGTGATGCAGCACTGTCTCCAGCGGCAGGGGCAGGGAGGCCGCCCACTGCGTTGAGCGATAGCCGGGATGGGCATCAACCACCACCCGCTGCGGCACAAACGCGTAAATGCTCTGCATCAGCTGCAGGGCGCTGCGCCACTGCTGTTCAACACCTTCCTCGCCAAGATCGCCAAAGTGCTGGCTCAGCACCGCTTCGCTGCCGCGCGCCAGGCAGAAAGTATTTTTCATATCCGCGCCGAGAGCCAGCAGCGGCGGGATGTCTCCTAGCCCTGGCGGCAGCGGCAGCGCGTCCGGGACGTAGCCCCGGGCGCGGCGCAGCATTTCACCGCTTGAGCGCACCAGTGAATCATCCATCCGCTGTACGATGTCGCGATTATGCAAGAGAAAGCCGTCGGCAATGTCGGCTAACTCATTGAGCGCCTGAGCATTACTTAACGCCGGCGGACGGCCGCTAAGATTGCCGGAGGTCATTACGATGGGGCGCGCCAGGCCCTGCAGAAGCAAATGCTGCAGCGGATTAGACGGCAGCATCACCCCAACTTCCGCAAGCCCTGGCGCTATTTCGTCGCACAGGCCGGAGACCTGCGCTTTGGCAATCAGTACGATGGGCGCCGCCGGGGAGCCCATCAGCGCCGCGGCGGCGGCGGGTAAGCCCGTTGCCGTCGGCAGCATTACCGCCAGCGGTTTTGCCGGGCGGTGTTTTCGCGCCCGCAGCGTGGCAACGGCAGCGGGGTTACCGGCATCGCAGGCCAGATGAAAGCCGCCGATGCCTTTTATCGCCACGATGTCGCCCGCCGCCAGCCGGGCGATAGCCGCCTGCAGCGCCGCCTCGCCGTCCAGCGCTTCCCCCTCTGCCCGCCATTCCAGTCGCGGCCCGCAGTCGGGGCAGGCCACCGGCTGGGCGTGAAAACGGCGATCGGCAGGATCGCGGAATTCCGCTTCACAAGGGGAACAGAGCGGGAACGGCGCCATTGCGGTGAAGGGCCGGTCGTAGGGCATGGCGCGAATAATGGTCAGCCGCGGCCCGCAGTGGGTGCAGTTGATAAAAGGATAGCGGTAGCGGCGCGCCCGGGGATCGTTCATCTCCGCGAGGCACGCCGGGCAGGTCGCGGCATCGGGCACGATCTGAGTGCGCATCCGTCCCTTCCCGCTCTCGCGGATGGTGAAATCCTGCGGCATGGCCGTCCAGCGATAGGGAATGCAGGCGGTACTGTCGATCCGCGCCAGCGGCGGGCAGTGGTCAGCCAGAGCGGCAGTAAAACCGTCGTCGCCCCCGACCAGCCGCACCAGTACGCCGTCGCCGTCGTTACAGACATCGCCGCAGCGGGCCTGCGCCCGGGCCAGCTGCCAGACAAAGGGGCGGAAACCGACCCCCTGCACTTTACCGCGAATGCGGATTTGCACCCCGTTCATGCCTTGACTTACCAGGCCAGCGCCGTACGGCGACGTTTCTCGATATTCATCTGCTCAAGTTTGTTGCGGTCAACGCACACGAGGGCGTGCGTCGGGCACACTTCCATGCAGGCCGGGCCGCTCTCGCGGTGGAAGCAGAGATCGCACTTGTTGGCTTCGGCTTTTTCCGCCACGACGTTCAGTCCGGCGCCGCTATGGCGGATCACCGGGCGCACCACCACCTCCATCGCCCCGTACGGGCAGGCGACGACGCAGGTTTTGCAGCCGATGCAACGCTCCTGCATCACATGGACAAAGCCTTTATCGCGGCTGATGGCGCCGTTCGGGCAGACATTGGCGCAGGGGGCGTCTTCACACTGACGGCAGGCGGTCGCCGTGGAAACATTGACCCCTTTGATCACGTGAATACGCGGCTGAAAGGTGTGAGGCGTCAGGGAGGCGCAGTCCTGATGTTCCTGATGGGATACCACGCAGGCCACTTCGCAAGTGCGACAGCCGATACATTTGCTCGCATCGGCGATAATGAAACGGTTCATCCATTTCTCCAGCAGTAAGAAGGTTACGCGCCGGAGTATGCATAATACGTTCCAAGTTTTTAATATATTGATTATAAAGATTATTATAGCTGCGGTTTGCTGTCATCGTCAGTAGTGACGATGACAGCTGACGACGTCAGGCACAGGGGCCCGCCACCAGCGACTCGCGTTCAATCAGCGCTCCGGGAAAGCTTTGCTGAAAGTTGAATTCCCCGCCATCCAGCATAAAGATCAGCCGATTGATGCTCTCTTTAATCATCTCCGTCACCGGCACCCGGACGCTGGCGAGCGACGGCACCATATACGGCGCAAGAGCAATATCGTCAAACCCCACCACCGAGACCTGTTCTGGCACCTTAACGCCCAGCTGGTGAAGCTGCTTCATCGCCCCGATGGCCATATCGTCATTGCTCGCCACCAGCGCGCTGTAGGTAACCCCGCGCTGACGCAGGCTCTCCACCCCCGCCGCCCCGGTTTCCGGCGTCCAGCGCCCTTCGGCGATAAGCGCCTCGTTCAGGGCGATGCCGTGGCCAGCCAGCGCGTCTTTGTAGCCGGCGAGGCGTTCGACGCCGGTGGGAGAGTCAAGGGAGCCGGTAATAAAGGCGATATCGCGATGGCCAAGCGCAATCAGCCGCTCCACTACCCGCATCGCCGAGGCTTTTTGATCGGACCAGACGCAGTGGCTGGCGTGGCGGCGCAGGCGGCGATTAAGCACCATGATCGGCTGCGAGTGGTTCTCAACGATCTCGTCCATCTCATCAACGGTGAGAAAGCGCGGGTAGATGATGATCGCATCGCAGCGTAGATCCAGCAGGTACTGGATCGCCTCCCGCTCCTCTTGCGCGCTGTGCTTGCCGTCGGCCAGGATCAGCTGCCGCCCTTTATCCTCCGTCATCCGCGCCACGTGATACAGCAGTTCGCTAAAATAGACGCCGTGGTACAGGGTATTGGTCACCACCAGGCCGAGGGTTTGCGTGGTTTTGGTCGCCAGGTTGCGCGCCAGCAGATTTGGCCGGTAGCCGCTCTCCGCCACCGCCTTAAACACCCGGTCTTTGGTCTCCTGGCTGACATAGCCGTTGCCCGACAGCACCCGCGAAACGGTCGCCTTCGATACCCCCGCGCGCTTTGCGACCTCCAGCATCGTTGCCATGTGATTCTTCCTGTTGCAAAAGTTGCAGGCAGTGTACTGCACGTTTCCCGCTTTTACAGCACTCCCCTGTTCATCACCGCGATCCGGCTCACGGCGACGCTTAGCGATCAAAATCACAAAATTGAGATCATATTTTTTTATTTCTTGTGCAATTAAATAAAACTCACCATGATTTTGTGGAACCGGTTTCCTACAAAAACATGCTATCGCCCGGCGATGCGGGGCGGTGGCAGATCAGTACCCTATTGATAAACAGGATAAAATCCGATGTCGAAAAATTATGCAGCCCTGGCGCAACAGATAGTCGCGGCAATCGGCGGGGTCGACAACGTCGCCGCCGTTACCCACTGCATGACCCGTCTGCGCTTCGTGGTTAAAGACGACGAACAGGTCGATAGCTCTACCCTGAAAGGCCTGGCCGGGGTGCTCGGCGTCGTGCGCAGCGATAACCAGTGCCAGGTGATCATCGGCAACACTGTCTCCCAGGCCTACCGCGAGGTGGTGAATCTGCTGCCTGGCGACCTGCGCCCGGCTGAGCCGCAGGGCAAAGCGCCGCTGACCCTGAAACGCATCGGCGCCGGGATCCTCGACGCGCTGATCGGCACCATGTCACCGCTGATCCCGGCGATTATCGGCGGATCGATGGTCAAGCTGCTGGCGATGATCCTCGAGATGAGCGGCGCGTTGCCGAAAGGCTCGCCGACGCTGACCCTGCTGGCGCTTATCGGCGACGGCGCATTTTTCTTCCTGCCGCTGATGGTGGCCGCCTCCGCGGCGGTGAAATTCAAAACTAATATGTCGCTGGCTATCGCCATCGCCGGGGTGCTGGTGCATCCTGGGTTTATCGAATTGATGGCCAAAGCCGCCCAGGGAGAACACGTTGAATTCGCCTTTATTCCGGTTACCGCGGTGAAATACACCTATACGGTGATCCCGGCGCTGGTGATGACCTGGTGCCTGTCGTATATCGAGCGCTGGGTGGATCGCATTACCCCGGCGGTGACGAAAAACTTTCTGAAGCCGATGCTGATCGTGCTGATCGCCGCCCCGCTGGCGATCCTGCTGATTGGCCCGCTGGGCATCTGGATCGGCAGCGCCATTTCCGCGCTGGTGTATACGATCCACAGCTATCTCGGCTGGCTGTCGGTGGCGATCATGGGCGGGCTGTGGCCGCTGTTGGTGATGACCGGTATGCACCGCGTCTTTACGCCGACCATCATTCAGACCATCGCCGAAACCGGCAAAGAGGGTATGGTGATGCCATCGGAGATCGGCGCCAACCTGTCGCTCGGCGGCTCTTCGCTGGCGGTAGCGTGGAAAACTAAAAACCCGGAGCTGCGCCAGACGGCGCTGGCCGCCGCGGCATCGGCGATTCTGGCCGGGATTTCCGAACCGGCGCTGTACGGCGTGGCGGTGCGCCTGAAGCGCCCGCTGATCGCCAGCTTAATCAGCGGCTTTATCTGCGGCGCGGTGGCAGGTATTGCCGGACTGGCCAGCCATTCGATGGCGGCGCCGGGGCTGTTTACCAGCGTGCAGTTTTTCGATCCGGCCAATCCAATGACCATCGTCTGGGTGTTTGGCGTGATGGCGCTGTCGGTGGTGCTGTCGTTTGCCCTGACGCTGATCCTTGGCTTTGAGGACATTCCCGTTGAGCAGGCCGCTGCCGACGCCAGAGCGCGCCAGGCCCGGGCCCAGGCATCCCACGCCTGAATACACTATTGATAATGAGGTAATGCATGGCGAGTTTCCCACAGGGATTTTTATGGGGCGGCGCACTGGCCGCCAACCAGTCTGAAGGCGCTTATCTTGAAGGCGGTAAGGGGCTGACCACCGTGGATACCCTTCCCCACGGCGCCCATCGCCTGCCGGTAAAATTAGGCCTGGAGAAGCGCTTTACGCTGCGTGAAGACGAATTTTACCCCAGCCACCAGGCGATCGATTTTTACCATCGCTATAAAGAAGATATCGCCCTGATGGCCGAGATGGGGTTCAGCGTCTTTCGCACCTCCATCGCCTGGAGCCGCCTGTTCCCACGCGGCGACGAACAGCAGCCGAATCCGCAGGGCATCGCCTTCTATCGCTCACTGTTCGAGGAGTGCAAAAAGCACGGTATCAAGCCGCTGGTCACCCTGTGTCATTTCGACGTGCCGATGCATCTGGTGATGGAGTACGGCTCCTGGCGCAACCGCAAAATGGTGGATTTTTTCAGCCACTACGCCCGCACCTGCTTTGAAGCTTTTGACGGCCTGGTGAAATACTGGCTCACCTTCAATGAAATCAACATCATGCTGCACAGCCCCTACTCCGGCGCCGGTCTGGTGTTTGAAGAGGGTGAAAACCAGGAGCAGGTGAAGTATCAGGCCGCGCATCACGAGCTGGTGGCCAGCGCGCTGGCGACGAAAATCGCCCATGAGATTAACCCGCAAAATCAGGTCGGCTGTATGCTGGCCGGCGGTAATTTCTACCCTTACTCCTGCAAGCCGGAAGATGTATGGATGGCGCTGGAGAAGGACCGCGAAAACCTGTTCTTTATCGATGTCCAGGCCCGCGGCGCCTATCCGGTGTGGGCCGCGCGGGTGTTCCGGGAAAAAGGGGTCACGATTGCGAAACAGCCGGGCGATGACGAGATCCTCAAAAACACCGTCGATTTCGTCTCCTTTAGCTACTACGCGTCGCGCTGCGCCTCGGCGGAGATGAACGCCAGCAACACCAATGCCGCCAACATCGTCAAGTCGCTGAAGAACCCGCACATTCCGGCCAGCGAATGGGGCTGGGGCATCGACCCGCTGGGCCTGCGCATCACCATGAACATGATGTACGACCGCTATCAGAAACCGCTGTTCCTGGTGGAAAACGGGCTTGGCGCCCGCGATGAGATCGATGCCAATGGGGACATCAATGACGACTATCGCATCAGCTACCTGCGCGAGCACATCAGGGCAATGCGCGATGCTATCGGCGACGGCATTCCGGTGATGGGTTACACCAGCTGGGGCTGCATCGATCTGGTCTCGGCGTCCACCGGCGAGATGAGCAAGCGCTACGGCTTTGTCTATGTCGATCGCGACGATGCCGGCAACGGCACCCTGGCGCGTAAGCGTAAAAAGTCATTCTTCTGGTACCAGAAGGTGATAGCCAGTAACGGCGCCGATCTCGACTAAGCACCCTCGCCCACGAGCGCCCGTTCCCCGCGCTAACCGGGGGACGGACGTCGGCTATCTGTTGCATCCATTACATGCTTTTTTCTCGAGCCTGATTCCAGTTTCTGGTTTGCCACCTGTTTACAATAACTGGTATTTTATCCAGTACTTTTACCGGGGTATCTTCAGCAAGGAGCACATCATGAGCGCACAGCACCCTACCGCAGCCAGAGGGATAGCCAGGGCCATTCGCCAGTTAACCGTGGGATATGTCAGAAAACGCCATGAGGACCGCAAAACGCGGGAGACGCGGCGCTACACCCGCCACGCGGCATTAAGCTTAAACGGCGACTGGCTGGAGCAGGCGGGGTTTCCGGTCGGCACGCAGGTCAGAGTCTCGGTGTCGCCCGGTAAATTAGTGATAGAGAATCTTGAGCTGGCAGCGCCGGGAACGGGGCTCCCTTCCGGCCAGTCGTGCGCCGGCGGAGAGCCCGGTTCGCCGCAGGGCTAGTCGTCCGCGGCCTCCAGCTGAGTAAAGCCGCCCTTGCCCTGCCAGCCTGCCAGCTGCTGATACACCCGGGCAACGGCCTCTTTCACCGGCTGGGTCATCGGATAATAAAAACCGACGATATCCGGCTGAATGCCGAGGAAAATCACCTCGCCGACATCTTCTTTCAGCTGATCGACCAGATAGTTGAGCGGCATGTTATGGGTGGTCATCATAAACATCTCGGCGATGTCGTCGGGATCGATGATGCGAATGTCGCCGGGGTTTAGGCCCATATCGGTGGCATCGACAATCAGCAGGCGTTCGGGGCGTAATTCGCGGATCGCCACGATGTCGTTTTCCGGCGCGCTGCCGCCGTCGATGACCACCCACTGGCCGGCCGGGTTAGCCGCGCACATCTCCGCCAGCAGCGGGCCGGCGCCGTCGTCGCCCATCATGCTGTTGCCGACACAGAGTAAAACGTCAGTCACGTAATCTCCTCACCATCAGGTAGATGGCGCTCTCCTGGTGAATATCATGCAGCATGCTGAGCAGGGTTTTGCTCCACGCCTGCTGCTGCGGGGTCTGCGCGGACTGCGCTTTATCAAAGGCGTTGGCCAGCATCGCCACATGACTGCTGTCGATGACGATTTCGCCATACTTCGGCACGCCCTCCATTTTGCGCCGCGCGGCGCTTCCGGCCTCAAGGGTGGCGATCCATGCCAGATACGCGTCCCACGGGCAGCTCAGCGCCGCCTCCAGACAGTCGATGACGCCGAGGTGGTGGCCAATCGCCAGGCTGTAATAGACCACCTGCTGCGCCTGATCCGGCGTGGCGTCGTTCTCATCAATAAATTTACGGCTCAGCTGACTGAACACCACCGTCTCGCTCATCGGATACGCGCCCCCTCGACCACCTGGTTGAGATGGGTGACGATCTCGGTCAGACGCGGATCTTTCTCCGCCTCCAGCCAGCGCAGCACCTGGCTGTCGCCCTGGCCAAGCAGACGCATATAGTCATCGGCAATCTGCCGTCCATAGCGGTAGCCCGCCAGACGCCGCGCTTCGCGATCGATGCGCACCCGCAGAGGCTGCACCATATCGGCATGCAGCAGCTCGGTCGGCTGTTCGTCGAGCTCACCCGGCAGACGGGCATGAATTTTCTGCTCCAGCAGGCCAAGCGCCATGGCGAAGCCGTACAGCGTGGCGGCTGGCGTCGGCGGGCAGCCCGGAATATAGACGTCGACCGGTACGATTTTATCGGTACCGCCCCAGACGCAGTACAGGTCGTGGAAGATGCCGCCGCTGTTGCCGCAGGCGCCGTAGGAGATACAGATCTTCGGATCCGGCGCCGACTGCCAGGCGCGCAGCGCCGGGGAGCGCATCGCGCGAGTCACTGCCCCGGTAAACAACAGAATATCGGCATGGCGCGGCGAAGGCACCACCTTAATCCCGAAGCGTTCAGCGTCGAACAGCGGCGAAAGGGTGGCGAAAATTTCGATTTCGCAGCCGTTGCAGCCGCCACAGTCGACGCGGTAGACGTAGGCCGAACGTTTAATCTTCTTCAGTAGCGAGGCCTTCATGCTGGCGATGGATTCATCCACCGTCATCGGCACGGGAATGCCGTTTTCATCGCGCGGGCCAAGTAAAGTACTCATCAGCTGGCCTCCCTCATATGGCGGGTCAGTTCAATACGATCGGACGGCACCAGGCATTTCTGGCGCTTGCATTCCGGGCAGGTTTCGAAGCTTTCGCGGTGCAGCTCGGCGCGGGTATCGCCGTTATGCTTGAGCAGCGCGATGGCGTAGTCGATCTCCTTCTGCACCGCGAACGGACGCTGGCACTCCCGGCAGTGGCAGATAGCGAAGCGCGACTGCTGGAGGAAATCCTCTTTCTTCCACACCGCCAGCTCATACTCCGGCGACAGCTTAATGGCCGCCGTCGGGCAGACCTCTTCACAGCGACCGCAGAAGATACAGCGCCCGAGGTTGAACTGCCACGCCAGCTGGTTAGCGGCCAGATCGATCTCGACCGTCAGGGCGTTCGACGGGCAGGCGTTCACGCAGGCCGCGCAGCCGATACACTGCTGTGGCGTATGCTCCGGCTTGCCGCGAAAGTTTTTGTCCACCGGCATCGGCTCCAGCGGGTAGGCGTGCGTCGCGGTGCCGGTCTTAATAACTTTTTTAATAAAGGTAAACATGGCGATTCCTTATTTCAGCGGCGAGTTTTTACGCTCGATGCTGTAGCGCTCCAGCTCTTTGTATGGCACCACTTTGCTCTTCTTCTTGCGTACATCGACCACGGTCATGCGGTCAGTACAGGAGTAGCACGGGTCGAGGCTGCCGATGATCAGCGGCGCATCGGAAACGGTGTTGCCGCGCAGCATATAGCGCAGGGTCGGCCAGTTGGCGTAAGTCGCCGCCCGGCAACGCCAGCGGTACAGTTTCTGGTTGTCGCCGGTCATGCTCCAGTGGATATCGTCGCCGCGCGGCGCCTCGGAGAAGCCCAGCGCGAAGCGGTGCGGAATATAGGTGAACCCCTCCACCATCAGTGGGCCGCCCGGCAGGTTATCGAGACCGAAATCAATCATATTCAGCGCGGTGTAAACCTCGTTGATCCGCACCTTGAGGCGAGATATCACATCGCAGCCGTGTTCGCTGTGGACTTCCATCGGCAGCAGGCCGTAACCGACAAACGGGTGGTCGGCGCGGGTGTCGCGGGCGTGGCCGCTGGCGCGCACCATCGGGCCGACGTTGCTGAAGTCGCGGGCGATTTCCGGGTCCAGACGGCCAATACCGACGGTACGCTGTTCCATATTCGGCGTGCTGAGCAGCATATCCACCAGCTCCTGCACGTCGCGACGCATCTGCTGCGCCAGCTGACGGGTCTGGATCATGTCCTCTTTCAGCAGGTCGCGGCGGATCCCGCCGATCAGGTTCAGGCCGTAGGTTTTACGCGCGCCGGTAAGGATCTCTGCCATCTTCATCGAGGTTTCGCGCACGCGGAAGAACTGCATAAAGCCGGAGTCAAAGCCGGTAAAGTGGCAGGCCAGACCGAGGTTCAGCAGGTGCGAGTGCAGGCGTTCCACCTCCAGCAGAATGGCGCGGATCATCTGCGCCCGCTCCGGCACCACGATGCCCATCGCGTTCTCCACCGAGGTGGTGTAAGCGGTGCTGTGGGCGAAGCCGCAGATGCCGCACACCCGGTCCGACAGGAAGGTCACTTCGTTATAACCCATGCGGGTTTCCGCCAGCTTTTCCATCCCGCGATGGACGTAGAACAGGCGGTAGTCGGCGTCGATAATGTTCTCGCCGTCAACGAACAGGCGGAAGTGGCCAGGTTCATCAGAGGTGACGTGCAGCGGGCCAATCGGCACCACGTTGTTTTTCTTGCTGCCGAGCTCGTTAATAAACTCGTAGGTTTCGGCGTCGGTGGTCGGCGCCGGGCGCTGGCGATAATCCATGCTGTCTTTGCGCAGCGGATAGAGTTCGTCCGGCCAGTCGTCCGGCAGCACCAGCCGGCGTTCGTCCGGCAGGCCGACCGGCACCAGGCCGTACATATCACGCACTTCGCGCTCGCCCCATACCGCCGCCGGGACGCGCGGCGTCACCGACGGGTATTCCGGTTTGTTGGCGTCCACTTCCACGCGCACGGTGATCCAGCATTTGGTGCCCTGCTCCATCGACAGCACGTAATAGACCGCGTAGTGGCCGTTGAGCTTACGTTCATCGTTGCCGAACAGCACCGACAGCCAGCCGCCCTGCTGGTAGTAGAGAAACTCCACCACTTCCGGCAGGTAGTTGACCTTCACGGTGATGGTTAACTGGTCTTTTGTCTGCCAGGCTTCGTCCAGCACCACGCCGGGAAAGGCCTGGTGCAGCGCCGCAAGGTAGTGTTGACCGATTTTTTCTTCAGACATGCTCAAACTCTCTTAATCACGCCACCAGCAAGGAGACGAAAGCTAAAAAGGCGAAACCAAACCCGGCCCAGGTGACGCGGGAGGTGGCACAAAAACGCAGACGCGCCATGCTGTTTTCAAACAGCGCGATAATTAGCACCCCAACCACCAGCTTAACGATGGCGACCACCAGCGCCAGCAGCAGGCCGCCGACGCTGAAGCTGGTCATCTGGCCCCACGGAAAGAAGACCCCGACAAACATCTGCAGCACCACCAGCTGTTTGAGGCTGATGCCCCACTTCAGGATGCCAAAGCCGCTACCGCTGTATTCCGACAGCGGCCCTTCCTGCAGCTCCTGCTCCGCTTCCGCCAGATCGAACGGCAGTTTGCCCATCTCGATAAAGGTGGCGAAGGCGCAGGCGCATAACGCCAGAATCAGTGGAATGCTGCGCGCCGCCGGCCAGTGGTAAAGGGTATCGGTGATGGCGCTGATATGGGTCGAGCCGGCGACCTGCGCCGCCACCCACAGGCCCAACAGCAGGATCGGCTCCACCAGCACGCCGAGCATCGCTTCGCGACTGCTGCCCAGCGCGGTAAACGGGCTGCCGGTGTCCAGACCGGAAATGGCAAAGAAGAAACGGGCGATGGCGAACAGGTAGATCAGGGTGATGAGATCCCCCAGCACCGGCAGCGGGGAGTCTACCGTCACCACCGGCAGCGCGGTGGCGATGGTCAGCATCACGCCCACCATGACGTACGGCGTCAGGCGAAACACCCAGCCCGAGGCGTCAGGACCGACGCTCTGGCGGCCCAGCAGTTTCAGGATATCGCGATACTCCTGCAGTACCCCCGGTCCACGGCGGTTATGCAGCCGCGCGCGGGCGACGCGAACGATCCCGGACAACAGCGGCGCGACGGCAAACAGCACCAGCGCCTGTAGCAATGCAATTAACAGACTCATTCTCAGGCTCCTCGCGAAATGACAATCACCACCAGCACCGCCAGCTCAACCAGCGCGATCCCGCGCAGCAGCGCCGGCGCCGAGGCCGATTGCCAGCCCGGCACCAGACGCACCGGGTTCAGCCAGTGACGCAGCTTCAGCAACGGCGCAAAGGCCTCTTTCACCGGCATGGCAAAGCCGTGGGCCGTTACCACCATCGACTGCTCGTGGTCGTAACCGCAGACCCACGCCGCGCCGCGCGAGCGCGCCGCCAGGCGATCGCCTTTAAAGAAGATCATCAGCAGGAACGGCAGCAGCGGGCAGGCGATAAGCAGCAGCGCGATCATCGGCTGCGACACCACGCTCGATACCTGAGCCTGCACCGGGAAGGCGCCGCTCACCAGCGGCAGCAGCCACGGCGCGGCGATGCCGCCAACGAGGCAGAAAACCGCCGCCAGCACCACGCTCAGGGTCATCAGCCAGGGGGCGCAGGTAGCGTTTTCCGCCTCTTTCGTCCGCGGCGCGCCGAGGAAGGTCACGCCATAGACTTTCGCCATACACATCACCGCCAGTGCGCCAGTGATCGCCAGGCCAACGGCCAGTAGCGGCCCCAGCAAACGGCCGATAAACAGGTCGCCAGTGCTCATTTTGAAGAAGGATTGATAGATAACCCACTCGCCGGCGAAGCCGTTCAGCGGCGGCAGGGCCGCCATTGCCATCAGCCCCACCAGCATGGCGAGGGAGATCAGCGGCATTTTTTTACCGATGCCGCCCAGCTTCTCAATATCGCGATGACCGGTGCGGAACCACACCGCTCCGGCACCGAGGAACAGCGTGGTTTTGAACAGGCTGTGGTTAATCAGGTGATACATGCCGCCGATAAAGCCCAGCACCATCAGCGTGCTGTTGCGGGTCGCCACGCCGGTGACGAAGGCGCCCAGCCCCAGCAGGATAATGCCGATATTCTCCAGGGTGTGATAGGCCAGCAGGCGCTGAATGTTATGCTCCATCAGCGCATACAGTCCGCCGATAAAGGCGGTGATCATCCCCAGCGCCAGCAGCATCACGCCCCACCACAGCGGCGGCACGCCGCCGGCCAGCGAAACGGTCAGCATGCCGTACAGACCAACCTTCATTACCACCGTGGAAAACAGCGCGGCGGCCGGCGCGCTGGCCCCGGCGTGAGCCTGCGGCGCCCAGCCGTGCAGCGGGATCGCCCCGGCCAGCAGGGCGAACCCCACCAGACCCGGCAGCCAGAGCAGCGGGTTCTGCATCATATCCACCGCCTGAAGGTTGATCTGCGCCAGCTCGAGGGTGCCGTAGGTTGACCACACCAGCCAGCAGGTCCAGGCCATCAGCAGAGTACCGAGACGCCCCAGGGCAAACCACAGCTTACCGGAGGCGGCGCAGCCGGTGAGAAACGCCGCGCAGAGCGCCATGATCTCCGCCATCACCACCAGTGAACCGATATTGGTCACCACCACCGCGCAGGTCGCGGCGGCCAGCAGCAGGTTGACCAGCGGGCCGTTGGCCTTCACCTGCGGGTGGCGATGCCAGCTAATATTGAACAGCGACACCGGCAGCGCCGACAGGCCGATGGCCAGCAGCCACAGCGCGTTGACGCCCCCCACCCGTATCGTCAGGTGGAGAAACTGCAGCATGCCGCCGTGGATCCGCTCCGGCATCAGCAGCGCGGCGCCGCCGGTGACCACCAGCATGGCGCTGGCCACCGCGCCGCCGATCCCGGCAATGGCGCCGCTGAGCGGTTTGCGCATGGCAAACAGAAAGGCCAGTACGGCGCTGGCGGCATACCACGCCACCGCCTGATTCACTAATCCAATTACACTCATTCCCTCTCCCCCTGTTGCGCCTGGAACAGCGACAAGTCGCCAAGGTCGGTATTAAAGGTCAGCTGGCGTTTACGCTTGCTGGCCTGGGCGATATCACGGCTATCCACCAGCATCAGCGCGTTGGTCGGACAGGTCCGCACGCAGGCCGGGCCCTGGTCATCGAAGTGGCAGAGGTCGCATTTCACGGCAATAGCGCGCACGCCCGGTACCCAGTCGAGCAGCGAGCTGACGCGCGCCGGCGCCGGCGGCGCGGGGGGCGCCAGCCGGGTATTGGCATTCGCCGGGATATCCAGCGGGCGGCTGCCGGAAAATTCAATGGCGCCGAACGGGCAGGCAATGCCGCACAGTTTGCAGCTTACGCACAGGCTCTCGTTGAGCTGGACCGCGCCATCGACGCGCTGGATGGCGTTAACCGGGCAGACGGTGGCGCAGGGAGCATCTTCACAGTGGTGGCACATCTGCGGTGCCGATTCTTTTTCATTACGCATCACCTGCAGCCGCGGCATAGCCTGCAGGCCGTGCAGGCGATGCGTCTCAGAGCAGGCGGCTTCGCAGGTGCGGCAGCCGATACAGACAGTGGAGTCAGCAATTACAAAACGGTTCACCGGGTCATCCTCGGGTGAAAGTCATTTTTGACGAAATCAGGTTGCGCAGGTGTCATTTTCGACACGTGTCGACACCTTACGATCAGTGGGTCAGCGCCAGATGGCTTAAATCCACCGGTTGGTCTTGTTCCATGGCGTCATACAGACGGTCATAGACGGTGGCGATAATCGCCAGATAGTGCTCCAGCACCTGGTCGCGGGAGCGGTTGCTGATGCGGCCGTCCACCGTGCCATCCATTGCGAGGGTGGCCTGAGCAATCAGATACTTATCACCGCCGTTTTTGTTTTCGACGTAGTACTCAATGGTGTGGCTGTTGAAGCCTTCCGCGAGGGCGACGAACACCTGAAAATGGCCGAACAGCACGAAGCACAGCTCTTTGTCCGGCGCGCAGCTCATCGCGTGATGCAGGCGGGCCTTCGACAAGGTGATCCCCTGAACCAGCGAGTTACAGTAGATGTGCCACTGCTCCTGCTGCTGCCGGTGACGGTCGGCGATGTAATCCGCCTTTTCACTTATTTCCCAAATAGTCATATCGGTTTCTCCGTAGCATGAGATGCACCCTCTAAGCATTTTTCATGCCAGATTTTATTTAATTGATTTTACTATGTTTTTGTATCGAACTCTGCCGATGCGACATGTCGATGACAGCCCCGGGGCGTCGACATCGACATTGACTGCCACGACGATTTCATTCTGGCATCGTTATTGCATAGAAGGCGCATCGCGATACGGAGGCGACTATGCACGAAATCACCCTCAGCCAGCGGGCGCTGGAAATTATTGAACAACAGGCGCAGCAGGCCGGCGCGCGGCGGGTTACCGGCGTGTGGCTTAAGGTCGGCGCATTTTCCTGCGTGGAAGCCAGCGCCCTGACCTTCTGCTTTGAGCTGGTCTGCCGCGGCACGCTGGCGGAGGGGTGCGAACTGCATATCGCCGAACAACAGGCTGAATGCTGGTGCGATCGCTGTCAGCAGTACGTCCATCTTGTCTCGCAGCACGTTCGCCGCTGCCCGCACTGCAATAACGACCAGCTGCAGATCGTGGCGGATGATGGCTTACAGATTCAGCGTTTAGAATTGGAGTAAATTATGTGTACAACATGCGGCTGTGGCGAAGGCAACCTCTATATTGAAGGAGACGAACGAAACCCGCATTCCGCGTTCCGCAGCGCCCCCTTCGCGCCCGCCCCACGCCAGACGATGACCATCACCGGTGTCAAAATCGACCACTTCGCCCCCACCCGCACGCCAGAGGGCGACCTGCATTACGGCCACGGCGAAGCGGGTACCCACGCCCCGGGGCAGAGCCAGCGGCGGATGCTGGAAGTGGAGATCGACGTGCTGGATAAAAACAACCGCCTGGCGGCACGCAACCGCGCACGCTTCGCAGCAAAACAGCAGCTGGTGCTGAATCTGGTTTCCAGCCCCGGCTCCGGCAAAACCACCCTGCTCACCGAAACCCTCACCCGGCTGAAAGGACGCGCCGACTGCGCGGTGATTGAAGGCGATCAGCAAACGGTCAATGACGCCGCCCGCATTCGCGCCACCGGCACCCCGGCGATTCAGGTCAATACCGGGAAAGGCTGCCATCTCGACGCCCAGATGATCGCCGACGCCGCCCCGCGCCTGCCGCTGGCTGACCGCGGCATTCTGTTTATCGAAAACGTCGGCAACCTGGTCTGCCCGGCCAGCTTTGATCTCGGCGAGCGCCATAAGGTGGCGGTGCTGTCGGTCACCGAAGGCGAAGACAAACCGCTGAAGTATCCGCATATGTTCGCCGCCGCCAGCCTGATGCTGCTCAACAAAGTCGACCTGCTGCCGTATCTCAATTTCGACGTTGAGCGGTGCCTGGCCTGCGCCCGCGAGGTCAATCCGCATATTGAAATTATTCTTGTCTCCGCCACCAGCGGCGAAGGCATGGAGCAATGGCTCACCTGGCTGGAGACGCAGCGATGTGCATAGGCATTCCGGGACAAATTTGCGCCATCGACGGCGTGCTGGCGAAGGTGGAAGTTTGCGGTATTCAGCGCGACGTCGACCTGACGCTGGTCGGCGCCGTTGATGAGCAGGGCCAGCCGCGGCTCGGCCAGTGGGTGCTGGTGCACGTCGGCTTCGCCATGAGCGTCATTAATGAATCCGAAGCCCGCGACACCCTCGAGGCGCTGCAAAATATGTTTGACGTGGAGCCGGACGTCGGCGCGCTGCTGTACGGCGAGGAGCGATAATGCGTTACGTAGATGAATACCGCGCCCCCGAACAGGTGATGCAGCTGGTGGCCCATCTTCAGCAGCGTGCTCGTCTGCTGCCGCACACCGCCGCGCGACCGCTGCGCATCATGGAGGTCTGCGGCGGCCATACCCATGCCATTTTTAAATTCGGGCTCGACCAACTGTTGCCGGAGAACATCGAATTTATTCATGGTCCCGGCTGCCCGGTGTGCGTCCTGCCGATGGGGCGCATCGATGCCTGCATTGAGATTGCCAGCCGCCCGGGAGTGATCTTCTGCACCTTCGGCGACGCCATGCGCGTGCCGGGTAAAAACGGCTCGCTTCTGCAGGCGAAAGCCCGCGGCGCCGATGTCCGCATCGTTTACTCGCCGATGGACGCTCTGCGGCTGGCGCAGCAAAATCCGCAGCGCGAGGTGGTCTTTTTTGGTCTCGGTTTCGAAACCACCATGCCCGCTACCGCCCTGACCCTGCGTCAGGCGCGAGAGCGCAACGTCGATAACTTCTACTTTTTCTGCCAGCACATCACCCTGCTGCCGACCCTGCGCAGCCTGCTGGACCAGCCGGAGAACGGAATCGACGCCTTTCTCGCCCCGGGCCACGTCAGTATGGTGATCGGCACCGAGGCCTACGGCTTTATCGCCAGCGACTATCACCGTCCTTTAGTGGTCGCCGGTTTCGAACCGCTTGATCTACTGCAAGGCGCGGTGATGCTGGTTGAGCAGACAATAGCGCAGCGCAGCGATGTGGAAAATCAGTACCGTCGCGTGGTGCCGGATGCCGGCAACCCGCTGGCGCAGGCGGCGATGGCCGACGTCTTCCGCCTGGATGGCGACAGCGAATGGCGCGGCCTGGGGGTCATCAGCGACTCCGGCGTGCAGCTTACGCCAGCCTATCAGCGCTTCGATGCCGAGGCGCATTTTCACCCGGCGCCGCAGCGCGTGTGCGACGACCCGCGCGCCCGCTGCGGCGAGGTGCTGACCGGCCGCTGTAAACCGCACCAGTGCCCGCTCTTCGCCAGCACCTGCAATCCGCAAAGCGCCTTTGGCGCGCTAATGGTCTCCTCTGAAGGGGCCTGCGCCGCCTGGTATCAATATCGCAGTCAGGAAAATGAAGTATGAAAAGCGTCCAGTTAGCCCACGGTAGCGGGGGACAGGCAATGCAACAGCTGATCGGCGACCTGTTTATGCAGGCCTTCGCCAACCCCTGGCTGGCGGAGCAGGAGGATCAGGCGCGCCTCGATCTGGCGGCGCTCGCCGCCCAGGGGGACCGCCTCGCCTTCTCCACCGACAGCTACGTGATTGACCCGCTGTTCTTTCCCGGCGGCAATATCGGCAAGCTTGCCGTCTGCGGTACCGCCAACGATGTGGCGGTCAGCGGCGCCATCCCGCGCTATCTTTCCTGCGGCTTTATTCTCGAAGAGGGGCTGGAGATGGCCACCCTGGAAGCGGTGGTCGCCAGCATGGCCGACACCGCCCGGGCGGCAGGGATCGCCATCGTCACCGGCGACACTAAAGTGGTGCCGCGCGGCGCGGCGGATAAGCTGTTTATTAACACCGCCGGCATCGGCGCCATCCCGGCGGACGTTCACTGGGGGACGCAGCAGATTAGCGCCGGTGATGTGCTGCTGGTCAGCGGCACGCTGGGGGATCATGGCGCCACCATCCTTAACCTGCGCGAGCAGATGGGGCTGGACGGCGCGCTGTCCAGCGACTGCGCGGTGCTGACGCCGCTTATCCAGACCCTGCGCCCGCTGAGCGGAGTGAAAGCCCTGCGCGACGCCACCCGCGGCGGGGTTAACGCGGTCGCCCATGAGTTCGCCGCCGCCAGCGGCTGCGGCATCGAACTGCAGGAGGCAACGCTGCCGGTCAACGACACGGTGCGCGGCGTCTGCGAGCTGCTTGGTCTGGACGCCCTGAACTTCGCCAATGAAGGCAAGCTGGTGCTCGCCGTCGCCCGCGACGAGGCGGAAAACGTGCTGGCGCATTTGCGGTCTCACGCGTTAGGACGCGATGCGGCGATAATCGGCGAAGTGGTCGTCCGCCCGGGCGTACGTTCCGTTGGGCTGTACGGCGTGAAGCGGACGCTCGATCTTCCCCACGCCGAACCGCTGCCGAGAATTTGTTAACGACGGCGTCGGGTCCCGGATAGCGGCTGGCGCCTTATCCGGGCTACAAAACTGCGCGCACATGTAGCCCGGCTAAGCGCAGCGCGAGCCGGGAAAAAGCCAGCGTAATTATTTTGCCCAAACCAGCGGGCGCCCATGGATGGGTTAAAGCGGCAATAACCGCTTTATTAACATACTATTATTTGTACCATCATTTTCTTATGCGCCGCGTTGTCGGCGCGTTTTGGACGTAAGCAATGTCGTATACACCGATGAGCGATCTCGGCCAGCAGGGGCTGTTCGATATCACCCGGCTTTTATTACAGCAGCCCGATCTGGCCGCGCTAAGCGAAACCCTGACCCGTCTGGTGCAACAGTCCGCGCTGGCCGATGAGGCGGCCATCATCCTGTGGAACGCGGGTAATCACCGCGCGGCCAGGTACGCCTGCGATGAGGCCGGCCATCCGGTAAGCTACGAGGATGAAACCGTCCTGGCCCACGGTCCGGTGCGTCGCTTACTCTCCCGGCCGGATGCCCTGCATTGCGATCATGAAACCTTTGCCGACACCTGGCCGCAGCTTATCCGCAGCGGGCTCTATCGCCCGTTCGGATACTATTCGCTGCTGCCGCTGGCGGCGGACGGGCGGATCTTCGGCGGTTGCGAATTCCTCCGCCGTGACAACCGGCCGTGGAGCGAGAAAGAGTTCCAGCGGCTGCATACCTTCGCGCAGATCGTCGCCGTCGTCACCGAACAGATTCAGAACCGGGTCAGCAATAACGTCGATTACGATCTGCTGTGCCACGAGCGCGACAACTTTCGCATCCTGGTGGCGATCACCAACGCGGTGCTCTCGCGACTGGATATCGACGAGCTGGTCAGCGAGGTGGCGAAAGAGATCCATCGCTACTTCCGGATCGACGCCATCAGCGTGGTGCTGCGCAGCGACCGCAAGGGGAAGCTCAACATCTATTCCACGCATTATCTTGACGCCAGCCACCCGGTTCACGACCAGAGCGAGGTGGATGAAGCCGGCACCCTCACCGAGCGCGTGTTCAAAAGCAAAGAGATGCTGCTGCTTAATCTGCACGAACATGACACTCTCGCGCCGTATGAGAAAATGCTCTTCGAGATGTGGGGCAATAAGATCCAGACCCTGTGCCTGCTGCCGCTGATGTCCGGCAATACCCTGCTCGGGGTGCTTAAGCTGGCGCAGTGCGACGAACAGGTCTTCACCACCACCAATCTCAAGCTGCTGCGGCAGATCGCCGAGCGGGTGTCGATCGCTATCGATAACGCCCTCGCCTACCGCGAAATTCAGCGCCTGAAAGAGCGGCTGGTGGATGAGAACCTCGCCCTCACCGAGCAGCTCAATAATGTCGAGAGCGAATTCGGGGAGATTATCGGCCGCAGCGAGGCGATGAACAATGTGCTCAAGCAGGTAGAGATGGTGGCGCACAGCGACAGCACCGTGCTGATCCTCGGCGAAACCGGCACCGGCAAAGAGCTTATCGCCCGCGCTATCCACAACCTCAGCGGACGCAACGGTCGGCGGATGGTGAAGATGAACTGCGCGGCGATGCCCGCCGGGCTGCTGGAGAGCGATCTGTTCGGCCACGAACGCGGCGCGTTCACCGGGGCCAGCGCCCAGCGTATCGGCCGCTTCGAACTGGCGGACAAAAGCTCCCTGTTCCTCGATGAAGTGGGCGATATGCCGCTGGAACTGCAGCCCAAACTGCTGCGCGTCCTCCAGGAGCAGGAGTTCGAACGTCTGGGGAGCAACAAGCTGATTCAGACCGACGTTCGATTGATCGCCGCCACCAACCGCGATCTCAAGCAGATGGTTATCGACAGGGAATTCCGCAGCGATCTCTACTACCGGCTCAACGTGTTCCCGATCCACCTGCCGCCGCTGCGCGAACGTCCCGACGATATCCCGCTGCTGGTGAAGGCGTTTACCTTTAAAATCGCCCGCCGCATGGGGCGCAATATCGACAGCATTCCGGCGGAAACCCTGCGCACTCTGACGCGTATGGAGTGGCCGGGCAACGTGCGCGAGCTGGAAAACGTTATCGAACGGGCGGTATTGCTCACCCGCGGCAACGTACTGCAGCTCTCCCTGCCGGAGCGGGATATCGTGGAAGCCCCGCGGACGCCGGCGGTCCTGCCTGAGGAAGGTGAGGATGAATATCAGCTGATCGTCCGGGTGCTGAAGGAGAGCAACGGCGTGGTGGCCGGGCCGAAAGGCGCCGCCCAGCGGCTGGGGCTCAAGCGCACCACGCTCCTGTCACGCATGAAGCGGCTGGGTATTAATAAAGACGAACTGGTGTAACCTCGCGCGCTCCCCCTTTCCGCGCCGGAGAGAGGGAGCGCTGGCGCAGCGCGCTATTTATCGCTGGTAAAACCGTTGCTGGACGCCAGTTCGGCAAACCACAGCGCATTGCGTTTTATCTGTCGCTCGCCGGTCTCCAGATCCAGTCGCCAGAAGCCGTAGCGCCGTTTGAAGGCATTGATCCACGACCAGTTGTCGATAAACGTCCACTGGTGCACGCCAAAGCAGTTCGCGCCGTCGGCTATCGCCCGATGCAGCTGCACCAGATGCTCCTCCATCAGCTGGATGCGGAAAGTATCGTCTATCACCCCGTCCGCCCCGGGCTCGCCCTCTGATTGTCGATCCATCGCGATGCCGATTTCCGCGAGATACCACTTAATATTGCCGTAGTTATCGCGAATATTGGCGGCAATGTCATAGATCGCCTGCGGCAGGATCTCGTTGTTATCACGATAAGGATTAAAGCGGCCCTGCGGGTTCACCGCGTTTTCGAAATAGTATTCCGGGGTGAAATAATCGAGGTCATATTCGCTCTCACGCGCTTTTACCCGCCGCGGCACGTAATAGTTTACCCCAAGAAAATCGATATCCGCGCTGAGGATCAACGCCGCGTCGTCTTTGCTGGTCGTCGGCAGGCAGTCGTGGGCGGCAAGGATCTCGCACAGCGCTTTGGGGAATTCATGTTTTACCAGCGGGTCAAGGAAGCTGCGGTTAAAAAACAGGTCGGCATACCCGGCGGCTTTTTTATCCGCGTCGCTGTCGGTGAGGGTATAGCTCGGGGTCAGGTTGAGCACCACGCCGATCTCGCCCGCCAGCGCCAGTTCACGATAAGCCGTTACCGCTTTGGCGTGCGCCAGCATAATGTTAAACGCCACCTGCGCCGCCAGCCGGCCATCTTTCTTACATGGATAGTGGAAGTCGTACAGGTAGCCTCCCTCAACCGGCACAATCGGCTCGTTGAAGGTTATCCAGTATTTAACCTTATGGCCAAACAGGCTAAAGGCGGTGCGGGCAAAGCGGGCAAACAGCTCGGCTACGTGCGCCGATTCAAAGCCGCCGTACTGTTTCTGCAGCGCTTCCGGCATATCAAAGTGGTAGAGATTGATCATCGGCTCAATGCCGTTGGCGATCATCTCATCCAGATAGGCGTGATAAAAACGCACCGCGTCCGGGTCCGGCGCGCCGGTTTCCAAATCAGCGATCAGTCGTGACCACTGTATCGAGGTACGAAATGAGTTGAAGCCGGTCTGTTTCATCAGCGCTACGTCCTGCGGATACTGATGATAAGTATCACACACGGTCTGCGGCCCTACCTGCTGATAAAATCGCTCCGGCTGTTCGGCAAACCAACTGTCCCAGATGGAACGATGGCGCTTATTGGTGACCCCTTCCGTTTGCGGGCCGGACGCCGCCGCCCCCCACAGGAACCCTTGCGGAAACTGATACTGCTGCATAACCTCTCCTTCGAAAAAAGGCTGCGCCCGTCTGGCGCAGCCTGAACGTACTACTCAGCGACCACTTCGATCGATTTAATGAACATATAGCCCCAGTCGCCGGCGAAGCGGCCGAAGTCAATCTGATTAGTCCCCGCGTTAAGCGTCACCGGTATCCGCAGCTGCTGGCCCTGCTCATCCGTCTGCGGGAAGGCCACCGCCTGCGGAGCGCCCCCGTTGACGACAAACGAGTTCTGCTTACCGCCCCATTTGCCGTTGAAGGTCACATTGAGCAGGAACTGACCGCTCCACGGCGCCTGCACCTGCCAGCCGATCTTATCCCCCTCGTTGGCGAATGGGCCAAGGAAGCCGTCCTCGCCAACTGCCAGCGCGTCTTTATCACTCTTCATCACCGTCAGCCGCCCCTCAGCCACGCCATAAACTTCGCCGTGATAACGACAAAAATCCGCTGGCGCTTTCCCCGCCGCCTCGCCCACCGTCACGGTCACGGTTTTGCTGCTTTTCAGCAGCCCATCATCCGCCGTGAACGTCAGCGCATAGGTGCCTGGCGTCGTAAACCAGGCCCGGGTTTGAGCCCGATCGGCATGGCAGAAATGCACCTGGCCATCGCCGGCGTGCTGCCAGCCCACCTTAACCTCTCGCGACGGCAGGCCATCGTCCTGCCAGCTGGCCGTAAGCTCGACGCCCTGGTCCTGCGTGGTGGTTAGGGCCGGTTCCAGCGTGACAACCGGCGGCTGATTCTCCTCGCTATGCTGCACGCTAATCGCATTGGAAGGAGCCGAACGACCGCTCTCGTTTTTCGCCGTCACCCGGTAGTAATACGTATGCCCGAGCTGAAGCTGACGATAATCGTCGCGGAACAGAACCATGGTTTCCGGATTCCATTCGTTAACGCCATCGGAGATATCCCGGCCCACCACCGTCCACGGCCCGGTCGGCGAGGCGGCGCGTTCGACATCGTAGCTGCGTCCCACCGCGGCTCCCATCCAGTTGATCGCGAAGGGCGAGGTGGTCTCGCGTAGCAAAGGCGCCTCCGGCTTCGGCAGCGGCGCCATCGTCTGCTGCCCGGCCATCTGCGCCGCGGCGGTGCGCACCAGATCGACCACCGCCTGCTCCTGGTTCGCTTCGCCTTCTTTGGCAAACCCCGGCAGGTGGTAGCTGTAGTGCCCGGTCGACTCCTTATGCCAGTAGAAGCCGCCGTCGTGACGATGGCCGCGGAAGCCCCAGATAAGCCCGCCGGCGGCTTGCGCCCCGTTGACCTCGCTGTGAACAATCGACTGCATAATGGCGTTCAGTTGATCCGCCGGCAGCAGGCCAAACTCGCCGACGAGATAGACTTTTTGCCCGCCGACGGCGCGCAGATCCTGCGTCACCTGCCCGGGATGGTTATTATCGGCATTGGTGTAATAGTGATTGCTGACGATATCCACATTGGGGTCGGTCAGCGCAAAGGAATTGATTTTCTTATAGGTGCCATCTACCACCAGCTGATGAGGGGCCCATTTTTTAATCCACGCCGCGGTCTGATGCAGGAAATCGGCGTTGGTATCCTCCAGCTCGTTACCGGTTTCCCAGGCCATGATCGCCTTTTCATCATAATAGGCGCGGCCGGTGACGGTATTTGTCCGGGTGATGACCTGGCGGATCACATCCAGATAGGCTTTGAAGGTCTTGCTATCGGTCCGATAAAAGTCTTCCGCTTTTTCATGATAGAACGCCGCCAGCTGCTCGCGCCCGCCCCACCACCACCAGTGGTCGATAAACGGCAGGATCAGACGCAATCCCTGTTTATCCGCTTCGGCAATCATGTTGTCATACACCCGCATGGCTTTCTCATTCAGCCGCGGCATGCCGTCCGCCGTTTCCGGCGCCAGAATATGGGTCTCGCGCCCGCAGGCTTTATCAAATTCCTGCTGTACCGACAGCACGTAGACGCGCTGGGCTTTCGCCCCGGTTTGCACCATCGCCTGGATCCAGTTTTGCTGCTCCTGGGCCGTTGGCCATTTAAAGTATTGCCCCCAGCCGCGCGGGTCTGCCCTGCAGGGGCCGCGGGCGTCGTCTTCAATGCGGTGTAGCTCCGGCGCGTGGATCCCGGCGAAACGAAACACCTTGTCGCCGTCCTTGAGGGTGGCGCCGTCGCGAGTGATAAAGTGCGTAAAGTGCGAGCGCTCGGCGGCCAGCGCCCCGCCGGCCGCCAGCGCGGACAGCAGCCCCATCAGCAGCAGGTTTTTCATCGGCTTCATCGTTGTCTCTCCTTAGAACCAGACCTCGGCCTGTACGCCGAAGTTAACGGTGTCGGTAGAGCCACTGCGGGAATACCCGCCGGCGGTGATGGTATTGGTATCCCAGTTGTAGTTACCGTCTAATGCATCGGAGACACCTTTATCCCACTTCGCGTAGGTGACGAAGAAGCGCAGCTGCGGACGCGCCCAGAAACCGGAGTCAAAGGTCAGCGTTGGCGCAACGGTGACTTTGGTCAGGCCGCCTTTGCCTTTGCCGTTTACTCCTTTGTAGTTTTTGTCATCCAGGTATTCGTAGCCCAGCTCGTACTGCATGGCAAAGTTGCGGGTGATCTGATGATAAGGGCGGATACCAGCGACCCACATCGAGCGTCCCCAGCCATTTTCATCTTCTGTCCACCAGCGGTAGTTTTTATCTTTCTGCCAGAAAGCGAAGGTCGAGATCTCCAGGTCGCCCATCGAGGCCACGCTATCCAGCACCACTCGCCAGGACTGGGTGTTTTCCAGGTTGGCCCAGCCCCAGCCGTTTTTACCCAGCGAGTCACCCGCCGCCAGCCCTTTCCCGTACTGCAATGCGAGGCGGGAGTATCCTCCGGTCAGACCATAGAAGCCGTCAAAGTTATAAATACCGGTCACGCCATAGCCCTTCTCGGCGGAAGTTGGATGGTTTTCGTTACGGTTCATGTGGTGGCCGATCAGCTCCAGATCGAAGCCTGTCCCCGCGATCTTTTTCAGCCACAGGTTGAGGGAATAGTCATCCGGGTAGCCCTGATCTCCCTTATCCACCGGGTAGGCTTTGGTTTCATCGGTGGGTGAAAAGGCGTACACCCCGGCGTCGAAGCGGGCGAAGCCGAGATCCATGTTGTCGAAGCCGCCGCCGGTGCCGTTGTACTGAATGTACTCCCAGTCGAACTGATGGCTGGAGGTGTTGGAGCTGCTATAGCGCTTACCGGCCCAGAAGGTCATCTCTGGCGCAAAATCCAGATTGCTCAGCTCGGCGAACCCTTCACGAAACTGTACGTCATGGCCATCGTCATCCTGACAGTTCCAGTCGGAGGTGCATTTCGACTGGTGAGTGAGGTTGGCCTGCACTTTCGCCACCACGCCGCTGTCCGCCGTCAGCGTCACGGTCGGGATCAGTTCGATCTTGGTGTCTTCTTCGTTGCCCAGTCGCCACTTGCCGTCCGGCATCAGGCCGACGGAGTCCGCGCGGTTGCCATCGGAGTTCGCCAGGATCCCGGAGCGGATATAGCCATGCAGCGCAAAATCATACTTCGGATCGGCGCAGGCCGGGCTGCTGGCCCCTGCCAGCGAGAGGAGAGCCAGAGGTATTGAGTGTTTCAGCTTTATCATTATTTTTTTCCCACGTTATGTTTGTTAACACGAACCGATAACGGAGGGGAAATTTACGGATCAAAAACGGAAATGTACATCCACTTACGGAAAGCGCTTTCCATAATTGCCTATCTGGTTCACAAAATTAGCTCTGCGGCGAATATATTCGTGAGACTGATCACATAAAATTACAAGAATGCCGCCGGGAGCCGGCAGTGGAGCGGAAGGAGGAGCAGATGAGCAGGTGCCGCCGGGGGATAAGCCGCCGACGGCGAGGGGGTCAGCGTTCGGTTTCCGCGAGCTGGCGTTCGTACACTTTGAAGAAGGGGCGATAGAGCATCCAGGCGTTAAACATCGCGAACAGGCTCATGCACAAATTTTTCCAGCTGCCGTTCGCCGACCATGCCGCCCCCAGCGGGGAAGGCATCGACCATGGCAGCATCGCCACCGCGCGATCGAGAATACCCAGCTGAGTTAAATACCATGCGATACAGGCGTTTATCAGGGGAACAAAGAGAAACGGCAGTAAAAAAACCGGGTTCATGATCACCGGAAAACCAAACAGTATCGGCTCGTTGATATTAAACAGCGACGGCAGCAGGCCAATCTTGGCCACGCTTTTCAGCTGCCGCGAGCGGCTGCGCATCGCCATCAGCACCAGCGGCAAAGTGGAGCCAATACCGCCGATCAGCAGGTAAAAATCCCAGAACCCCTGCAGATAAATATGCGGCAGCGTTGGCGAACCCGCCGCCAGCGCCTGCTGATTTTCAAACAGATAGGTCATCCAGAAGGGGTTCATGATCCCGGTGATGATCAGCGCGCCGTGGATACCGATAAACCAGAGTAAGTTACAGATAAATAAAGAGATAAGTACCGCCATCAGCGTGTCGGACGCCAGCACCAGCGGCCGCACCGCTTCGCTGATCAACTCCGGTACGATGCGTCCGGTGGTCTGCAGCAGTATGGCATTCATCACGCTTATCGACAGCATCACCACCAGCAGCGGGATCAGCAGTTGAAAGCCATTGCGGGTCATCAGCGGCACTTCATCAGGCAAGCGAATGCACCAGCCTTTTTTGTAGAAAAAGCGAATTAACTCAATGGAATAGGTGCTGGATATCAGGGCGGTAAATATCCCCATACCGCCGAGATAAACATTGCTCACCGCAGTCTCGCGAAAGCCGATAAACAGCAGAAAAGCCAGACACCCGGTTAAACCGCAGAGCCGTTCCGGCAGACGGTACTGCTTGGCGAGACTGGCGCTGGCGCCGAAGGCGACAATCAGCGCCACCAGGCCAATAGTTAGCTGAAAGGTCGGCAGCAGGATAGGCCGCAGCAGCAAATAGACCTGGCCGAAACGCGAGGCGCCGTCGATGGAAACGGGCGGAAACAAAATGGGAACTAACAGGCTGCCAACAATCACAAAGGGCATAGCCAGCGCAAAGCTATCGCGCATCGCCGTAATGTGGTTGTTGCGCGTCAGAACGTTCGCCAGCGGCGCCAGCCGCTGCTCGATGATGTCCACGGCCACATTCATTAACTGAATGTTCATACTCCTACCTTTGCGAATGGTTGTCTCGCCGGGATGATCGCCCACAACACCGGAAAGTGAAAGCCTGCCATAGGTGATCATGGTCACAATTAATAAATCCACAAACGGAAAGCGCTTTCCGCAATGCATCCATTTTGACTATAGTCCGCTCATCCAACCTCATCAGGAGCGGTAATTATGAAAAAAATTATGTTGTGTTGTTCGGCAGGCATGTCCACCAGCCTGCTGATGAAAAAAATGATTGCGGAAGCCGAACAGCGGGGCCTGCCGGTAGAGATCAACGCCTATGGCGTAGCGGAGTTCGCCGAACAGGTTGGCCATTATCAGGTGGTGCTGCTGGGGCCGCAGGTGAAATACATGCAGCAGGACCTGCAAAAACAGGCGGATAAATACGGTATCCGCGTCGAACCCATCAATATGATGGACTACGGCATGCAAAAAGGCGCCGCGGTCCTTGATTTCGCCCTTTCCCTTATCGAAAACAAGAACTAAGGAAAGATCATGAGCTCTCTGTACGCTAAACTGATCGACGTGATCGAACGGCAGATCACGCCTATGGCCGGCGCGATCGGCCAGCAAAAATATGTCACCTCGATCCGCGATGGCTTTATCACTGCCCTGCCCTTTATGATCGTCGGCTCGTTCCTGTTGGTGTTTATCTTCCCGCCGTTTTCTCCGGATACGACGTGGGGGTTTGCCCGCGCCTGGCTGCAATTTTCGCTCGATCATCGCGATGCGCTGATGCTGCCGTTCAACTTCAGCATGGGGGTGATGACCCTGTTTATCGCCGTCGGGATCGCCGCCAGCCTCGCCAAACACCATCATCTGGACTCGCTGACCGCCGGGATGCTGTCGCTGATGTCGTTTCTGCTGGTAGCCGCGCCGCTGAAAGATGGCCAGATCTCTACTGCCTACTTCTCCGGTCAGGGGATCTTTACCGCCATTCTGGTGGCCATCTATTCCACCGAGCTGTACGCCTTCCTCAAACGGCATAACATCACCATTCGCCTGCCGCCGGAAGTGCCTGCCGGGGTGGCGCGCTCGTTTGAAATCCTGATCCCGGTGCTGGCGATCATTCTGACGCTGCATCCGCTGAACCTGTTTATCGAAGCCCAGCTGGGGATGATCATTCCGGAAGCGATCATGTCGCTGGTGAAGCCGCTGGTCGCGGCTTCCGATACGCTGCCGGCGATCCTGCTGTCGGTGCTGGTCTGTCAGGTGCTGTGGTTCGCCGGGATCCACGGCGCGCTGATCGTCACCGGGATCATGAACCCGTTCTGGATGGCCAACCTGTCGGTCAATCAGGCGGCCATGGCGGCAGGTACCGCTATCCCGCACATCTATGTCCAGGGCTTCTGGGATCACTATCTGCTGATCGGCGGCGTCGGCTCCACCCTGCCGCTGGCGCTGATGCTGCTGCGCAGCAAGGCCGTGCATCTGCGGACGATCGGCCGGATGGGGGTCGTGCCGGGCGTATTTAACATCAACGAACCGATTCTGTTTGGCGCGCCGATCATCATGAACCCGCTGTTTTTCCTGCCGTTCGTGCTGGTGCCGATGGTCAACGCGACCCTGGCGTACTTCGCGCTGAAGCTGGACCTGGTCAGCCGCGTAGTGTCGATGACGCCGTGGACAACGCCGGCGCCTATCGGCGCCTCGTGGGCGGCGAACTGGAGCTTTAGCCCGGTGATCCTGTGCCTCATTTGTATGGCTACCGCCATGGTGATGTACCTGCCATTTCTCAAAGCTTACGAAAAACAGCTGCTGGCCCAGGAACGTGAAAACGCCGTCGGCCAGGCTGACAACGCGGCGCAAACCGCTTAACGCTAACGATTCAGAGGATAATCATGGAATTAGAAGAACAGGTGATGGGGATCATCATCAATGCCGGCCAGTCACGTAGCCTGTGCTACGAAGCGCTGCACGCCGCTAAAGCGGGTGATTTCGCCACCGCCGACGCCAAAATGCAGGAAGCGGCGCACTATTCCCGCGAAGCTCACCTTGTACAGACCCAGCTTATCGAAGCTGACGAAGGCGAGGGAAAAACCAAAATGACGCTGGTAATGGTCCATGCTCAGGATCACCTGATGACATCCATTCTGGCGAAAGAGCTGATTGCCGAACTGATTGCGATTTACCGCGCGCAGCCGCTTCACGCCTAGCGCCTTGCCCGGCCAGACGCGCTGGCCGGGCCTGATTCCCCGAGGTCACTATGTTACATCTTGGAATAGATATTGGCGGCACCAAAATGGAAGCCGTACTGCTGGACCCGGCGGGCGAATGCGTCCAGCGCCTGCGCCGGCCGACCCACAAAGAGAGCTATGACGCCTTTATGCGTCAGCTGCTGACCCTGATTGCCGATATTCGCGCGGTCAGCCCGCAGCCGTTCACCCTGGGGATCGGCCTGCCCGGGGCTATCGATCCGCAAAGCGGACGCATTAAAAACTGCAACTGCCTGGTGCTCAACGGTCACGATCTGCGCCGGGATATCATGCAGCAGCTTGGCCAGCCGGTGTGGATGGCAAACGATGCCGACTGCTTCACTCTTTCGGAGGCGGTGGATGGCGCCGGCGCCGGAGCTACCACCGTCTTCGGGGTGATTATCGGTACCGGCTGCGGCGGCGGGATCGCCGTTCATCAACAGCTGCTCAGCGGCCCCAACGCTATCGCCGGGGAGTGGGGGCATAATCCGCTGCCGGGCTATACTCCTGAGCGCGATGGCCCGCCGCAGCCCTGCTACTGCGGCAAAACGAACTGCATCGAAAGCTTTCTCTCCGGCACCGGCTTCGCCCGCCGCTATGGGGAACAAGCCCGTGCGGAAGCCATTGTCGCCGCGGCGCAAAACGGCGATCCGCGCGCGCTGGCCCACTGGCGACACTTTATCGATGCCTTTGCCCGCAGCCTGGCGTCGGTGATCAATATTCTCGACCCGCAGGTGATTGTGCTGGGCGGCGGTCTGTCCAACGTCAGCCAGATCTATCGCGATCTGCCTGCCGCCATCGTGCCGTGGATCTTCTCCGACACCTGCCGCACGCAGATCAAACCGGCCCGTTTCGGCGACGCCAGCGGCGTGCGCGGCGCGGCCTGGCTGCCCCGGCTTCCCGGCGTCGCGCAAGGGCAGCGGTAGACACTTTTTTCAGCAGGTATGTTAAGCTAGGCGAAAATGTTCAGACAGAAAAAGCCATGCCAACGATTGATGATGTTTCAAGATTAGCGAATGTCTCAAGAGCGACGGTATCCCGCGTGCTGACCGGCACCCGGGGCGTGCGCGAAGAGAGCCGGGAAGCTGTGCTGCGGGCCGTTGAAGAACTCAACTATCGCCCGAGCTTTGCCGCGCAAAACCTCGCCAGTCAGACATCCAGCCACGTTGGTCTGGTGATTTCCGCGCAGGACGAAAGCCACGGCGCACGTCTGCTGCCGCTGCTCTCTCAGGCGCTGAAAGGGCTGAATAAAAGCCTGCTGGTCCAGTACGTCAGCGACCCGGTAGAGCAGGCGGCGGTAATCGACGATCTGCAGCGCCAGTGCGTGGCGGTGGTGGTGCTGGGCGCCGTTGCCGCCGACGCGCCGCGCAACGTTATCGCCTTTGACCGCTTCGGCGTCGCCGGGAGCAACAGCCAGGGCTATGACTTCGCCTTTGCCACCGAAAGCGCCTGCCGCTATGTGATTGGCAAGGGACACCGCAACATCGCCCTGCTGGTGGACAGCGATAGCGACGATGCCAGCCGTCAGATGCTGGAAGGCTACCGCAACGTCCTGCAGAACTACTCCATTCCTTTTAACCGTCAGCTGGTGCTGACGGCCAACGATGACGTCGAGCAGGCGCTGCTGACCTTAATTAACAGCTTCAGTAAATACTCAGTCATTATCGTTAAACGCGACCGCTACGCGGCTGAGGCGATGCGTCTGCTGCGCGAATTCACCATCGCCGTCCCGCAGGAGGTCTCCCTGCTGAGCCTTGAGGATTCCCCGCTCGCCTCGCTGCTCTACCCGCCGCTGACCTGCATCTCCTGGCCACTGGAGGCGCTGCTGGATAACTGTATTCAGCGTATTCGCAGCCTGATTGACGACCGGCCAACCTTCGCCACCGAGGGCCGCTCGCTGGCTGGCCGCCTGATCCCGCGCCAGTCGGTCGCCGATATTTCTTGATCTTCGCCCGGTTGGCGCCGGGCCAGACTTACCTCCCCTTTTCGCGCTTTCGTTTCCCGGCTCATTATTACCCACGCATGCAAATAAGAATTATTTTCATTTATAAATAGCTTGTGCTATATAACATAGCAATGGCTATAAACGCTGGGAAATTAACCACACCATTGCGAGGGATCCTATGCTACACCTGACACCGCTGAAATCATTGCTGCTGGCCAGCGCGCTGGCTCTGCTGGCCGCGACGCCGGCCACCGCGCAGGAGAAATTCAGGGTTATCACCACCTTCACGGTTATCGCCGATATGGCGCAGAACGTGGCCGGCGACGCCGCCGACGTGAGCTCCATTACTAAACCGGGCGCGGAGATCCATGATTACCAGCCCACGCCCGGCGATATCAAACGCGCGCAGGGGGCGCAGCTGATCCTCAGCAATGGGCTTAATCTCGAACGGTGGTTTGCCCGTTTTTATCAGCACTTACAGGGCGTTCCGGAGGTGGTGGTCAGCGAGGGGATCCAGCCGATGGGCATCAGCGCGGGCCCCTATAGCGGGAAGCCCAATCCCCATGCCTGGATGTCGGCAGATAACGCCCTGATCTATGTCGATAACATTCGCGATGCGCTGGTGAAGTACGATCCGCCTCACGCCGACACCTATCGCCGTAACGCCGAGGCCTACAAAGAGAAGATCCGTCAGACGATGGCGCCGCTGCAGGCCAGACTGGCGCAGCTGCCGGCGGATAAGCGCTGGCTGGTCACCAGCGAGGGAGCCTTCTCCTATCTGGCCCGCGACTATGGCCTGCGCGAACTGTATCTGTGGCCGATCAATGCCGACCAGCAGGGCACCCCGCAACAGGTGCGCAAGGTTATCGACACCATGAAGAAAGAACGCATCCCGACCATCTTCAGCGAAAGCACCATCTCCGATAAACCGGCGCGTCAGGTGGCGCGGGAAGCCGGGGCCCACTACGGCGGCGTGCTGTATGTCGATTCGCTGAGCGCCGCCGACGGCCCGGTGCCGACCTGGCTCGACCTGCTGCGCGTCACCACCGAAACCATCGTCAACGGTATCCAGGACGGGATGAGGAAGCAGCCATGAATGCAGCGCAAGCGGGACTGTATGTCAACCAGCTCACCGTCACCTGGCGCAACGGCCACACTGCCCTGCGCGACGCCTCGTTCAGCGTGCCGCGCGGCTCCATTGCCGCGCTGGTAGGCGTTAACGGCTCGGGTAAATCCACGCTGTTTAAAGCGCTGATGGGCTTTGTGCGCGTCGGCCACGGCGAGATCGCCATACTCGGCCAGCCGGTCAACCGCGCACTGCGCCAAAACCTGGTCGCCTATGTCCCGCAGTCGGAAGAGGTGGACTGGTCCTTCCCGGTGCTGGTGGAGGATGTGGTGATGATGGGCCGCTACGGCCATATGGGCTGGCTGCGGCGGGCAAAGCCGCGCGATCGCGAGATTGTCGATGCCGCGCTGGCCCGCGTGGGCATGAGCGAGTTCCGCCATCGGCAGATTGGCGAGCTCTCCGGCGGGCAGAAAAAGCGCGTCTTTCTTGCCCGCGCCATCGCTCAGCAGGGTCAGGTGATCCTGCTGGATGAACCTTTCACCGGCGTCGATGTGCAGACCGAAGCGCGGATCATCAGCCTGCTGCGCGAGCTCCGCGATGAGGGCTGTACCATGCTGGTCTCCACCCACAACCTCGGGTCAGTTAGTGAATTTTGTGATTATACGGTGATGGTGAAAGGCACCGTGCTGGCCAGCGGCCCGACAGAAACCACCTTCACTGCCGAGAATCTGGAGCGGGCTTTCAGCGGCGTGCTGCGCCACGTCGCGCTCACCGGCGGGGAAGCGCAGGTTATCACCGATGACGAGCGGCCGTTTATCAGCCGGCGCGCGGCGGGAGGCCCACGATGAGCTGGCTGCTGGAGCCGTTTGGCTATCACTATATGCTCAATGCGATGTGGGTGTCGGCGCTGGTGGGCGGCGTCTGTGCGTTTCTCTCCTGCTACCTGATGCTCAAAGGCTGGTCGCTGATTGGCGACGCCCTCTCCCACTCGATTGTACCCGGCGTCGCCGGGGCCTATATGCTCGGCCTGCCTTTCGCGCTCGGCGCATTTCTCTCCGGCGGTCTGGCGGCGGGCAGCATGCTGTTTTTGCAACAGCGCTCGCGGCTAAAAGAGGATGCCATTATCGGGCTGATCTTCTCCTCCTTCTTCGGGATCGGGCTGTTTATGGTGTCGCTGAATCCGACGTCGGTGAATATTCAGACCATTATCCTCGGCAATATTCTGGCCATCGCCCCGGAGGATATTATCCAGCTGGCGGCGATCGGCTTTATCTCAATGGCGATTCTGCTGCTGAAATGGAAAGACCTGATGGTGACCTTCTTTGATGAACACCATGCCCGCTCGATTGGCCTGAACACCCGCGGCCTGAAGCTGCTGTTCTTTACCCTGCTGGCCGCCTGCACCGTGGCGGCGCTGCAGACCGTCGGCGCCTTTCTGGTCATCTGCCTGGTGGTCACTCCCGGGGCTACCGCGTGGCTGTTAACCGATCGCTTCCCGCGCCTGCTGGCTATCGCCGTGTCTATCGGCAGCCTGACCAGTTTCTTCGGCGCCTGGCTCAGCTACTATCTCGACGGCGCCACCGGCGGCATTATCGTGGTCGCGCAAACGCTGCTGTTCCTCATCACCTTTATCTTCGCGCCGAAGCACGGCCTGCTGCCCAGCCGCCGCCGCGCCAGGGAGGCCGCATGCTGAACCTGTTCCTGGCCCCGTTCCAGTTTCCTTTTATGGTCAATGCGATAGCGATATCGATCGTCGTCGCCATTCCCTGCGCGCTGCTGTCGGTGTTTCTGGTGCTCAAAGGCTGGGCGCTGATGGGCGACGCCATGAGCCACGCGGTCTTTCCGGGCGTGGTGCTGGCCTACATTATCGGCATCCCCTTCGCCATCGGCGCGTTTATCGCCGGTCTGCTGTGCGCCGTGACGACCGGTTTTCTCGACGATAACAGCCGACTCAAGCGCGATACCATCATGGGGATTGTCTTCTCCGGCATGTTTGGCGCCGGACTGGTGCTGTACGTAGCGATCCAGTCCGATGTTCATCTCGACCATATCCTGTTCGGCGATATGCTGGGAATATCCCTCCGCGATATTGGGCAAACGACGGCGATCGCACTGGTGATTGCGTTGATTATCGGTCTCAAATGGCGGGATTTTTTGCTGCACGCCTTCGATCCAACGCAGGCTAAAGCCAGCGGCCTGCGCGGCGGACTGCTGCACTACGGCCTGCTGTGCATGATCGCCCTGACCATCGTCGCGACGCTGCAGTCGGTGGGGATTATTCTGTCGATTTCGCTGCTGATTGCCCCCGGGGCGATCGCGCTTCTGCTGGTGAGACGCTTTATCCACGCCCTGCTGCTGGCGGTAGCGGTGGCCATCGGCTGCTCGGCGGGAGGGGTGTGGCTGGCGTTTTATCTCGACAGCGCGCCAGCGCCGACTATCGTGGTGCTGTTTACCGCGCTGTTTGTAGTCGCCTTTGTCGCAAGCACGATCCGCGATAGTCAGAAACAGAAAACTTCAGCAATTATCCCCGGTGGCGGCTAACGCCTTGCCGGGGCTACAAGAGCACGACTTGTCGCCCGGCTGCGCAGCGCTGACCAGGGAAAGCCGCTACTTTTTCGGTCGATATTTTTCCGGCAGCGGCGGCACCGGGCGCCTGTCGTCCAGCAGATGGCGAACAGTGAGGATCGGGTGGCGCCAGAGCATCCGCGGCCCGGCCCAGCGCATAATCTGCTTCATCTCCTCGCGCTTCGCCGGCTGGTAGCAGTGCACCGGACACTGCTTGCAGGCCGGTTTGTTCTCGCCAAACACGCACTTATCAAGGCGCATGTCAGCGTAGGCGTTCAGCGCCTGATAGTGCGCATTATCGGCCTGCGCCTCGGGACAGCGCCGCTGGTAGAGGGCAATCATCCGCTGAATCGTCATTTTTTCCCGTTCGATACGCTTCCCCATCTCCCCGCCTTTCGTCTTTTTTAAGATGCATTTATCATACACCTTAATATCCATACCCGACCAGACTCACTGCTTCAGATGCTGAATCAACTGCAGGGCTGCCCCGGACAGAACCCCGAAATGGCTGTAGGCATAGAAATCCCGGATAAAAACGCTGCCCTCGAGCTCAAACGGGCGCAGCAGGCCAAGCGCTTCTTCGTGTCGGTAAACCGGGGCCGGCATCGACGTTAACAGATCGCTCTCGCACAGAAAGGCCTTAATGGCTGAGGATGAGGCGCACTCAATAACCGGCTGCGGACAGGGCAACTGCCGGGCGCGAAAGATATCCGCCAGGATGTTCATTGGCGTACTAGACGGCGGCGGCATAATCCACGGATAGTCCAGCATCGCCTCCAGGGTGACGTCCGCCGCCTGATGCAGCGGGTGGTGCTGCCTGGCGACGATGCAGATCCGGTCCTGCCAGTTAATTTTGCCCCGCACCACGATTTTCTCATCATGCGGTAAGGGGCCGCAGAGGGCGATATCGATGTCGTGCATCAGCAACAGCTTATATAGCTCGGAGTCAATGCGGTCGACGATCCGCAGATGGATCTGGGGGTGGCGCTGATGGAAAGCCGCCAGCTTATCGATGAAATGGCTGGTCAGCAGACTGGAAACGCAGCCAATCCGCAGAATGCCTTTCCCGGCGCCGCGGATGAGCTCAATTTCCTCGCGCGCCTTTTGTTCGGTATTCAGCATCGTCAGCGCGTAGGGTAAAAAGGCGCTGCCATATTCGCTCAACGCCATGCCGTGCTTATGTCGTTCGAATAAGGATGCGCTCAGGTCCGCTTCCAGGCTCAATAGCAGTCGGCTCAGTCCCGACTGGGTGATCCCCATTTTCTCTGCGGCCAGGGTCATATTGCCTTCGCGGGCGACGGTAATAAATGCCTGAATCTGCTTAAATTTCATTGGCATGATATTTACTCATTGAATAAACGGTTTTTGCATTTCCCCTGCGCCCTTTTTTAGCGAATAAATATCGCTATCAATACGCTCAAAAATCACCGGAACGCATACTTCAAAAGGATTTATTTATCTCACCACCCACGGCAAAACACATTTCTGATCCGAAGATAATTTATAATGAGAATATATCACCATGACACAGAACAATATTCTATTAATTTCAGGCGCTATATTACCGGTCATCATTACCGTCATCATCGGCTATATTAGCGGTAAACGAAAAGACTTTAACTGGCAGCAGGCAGGAGACATCAATAAAATTGTGATGCTCTACGCATTGCCGCTAAGTATTTTCAGCAATATGGTGATGACGCCGCGACACATCGTCATGACCATGGGCCCGGTCGCCGTGGCTATCATCCTGGCGCTGATTCTCAGCTTCGTCATTCCCTTACTGGTCGCCCGCTATCTGTTTCGACGCGACCTCGCCCTCAGTACGCTGCAGGCGCTGGCCATCGGCTCGCCGGCAGTCCCGTTTATCGGCACCTCAGTGCTGGCCTTTTTATTTGGCACCGTCAGCGCGTCGCTGATCACCGTGTCCAGCATCACGCAAAACGTCTTCCAGCTGCCGCTGGTGATGATACTGATGTCGGTCGCCACCGGCGATAAGAGCCAGCATATTTCCTTTGGCGCACGGGTGGTGAACGCCATTAAACAACCCGTGGTCTGGTCGCCGGTGATCGCCCTGATCATCGTGCTGGCGGATATCCATATTCCGCAGACTATCTCGATGTCGCTGGGTCTGCTGGGCAAAGCCTCTGGCGGGCTGGCGCTGTTTGCCGCCGGGATCGTGCTCTATACGCGCAGCATTGTTATCACCACCGCTACCATTATCACCGTTATCGCCCGCAATATTCTGGTCCCCGGCGCCTGCTATCTCATTTTATTAAAAATGGGCTTCAGCATGGAGCAAATAAAGGAAGTCGTATTGACGATGGCTATCCCGGTAGGCTCCATCGCGATAATTATTGCTATGCAGTATAAAACCGGCGAGCAGGAAATGGCCTCGACGATGGCGCTGAGTATTATTGCCTCCATCATTACGATGGGCGGATTTATTTTCTTAACCTTTTAATTACCGCGATTACACCGCGTGAATACGGAGAGAATATGGCCTCTATCACATTATCGGCTGCTGAACTGTTACTGCATCGGCTACAGGCGCTGGACGTGGCGTATATTTTTATCAACTCGGGCACCGATTATCCTCCAGTCATTGAAGCCTGGGCAAAGGCCCGGGCGACCGGGCAAAAGGTACCGGAGTTAGTGATCTGCCCGCATGAAAACGCCGCCATCGGCATGGCCCATGGCTATTACCTCGGCACCGGCAAGGTGCAGGCGGTGATGGTTCACACCAACGTCGGGCTAGCCAACGCCGCCTGCGGCGTCATCAATCTGGCGAACAGCAATATTCCGGTGCTGATTTTTGGCGGCCGCACGCCGATAAGCGAACATTCCCACTTCGGCTGCCGTAATACGCCGATTGGCTACGGCCAGGAGATGCGCGACCAGGCGGCGCTGATCCGTGAATCCGTGAAGTGGGATTTTGAACTGCGGCTGGCCGATCAGATCGGCGAGCATGTTGACCGGGCCTGGGCGATCGCTAGCTCCCTGCCGAAAGGGCCGGTCTACCTGAGCTTACCGCGTGAGCCACTGTGCGAAACCTTTGCCGTCGATGAGGCCGCGCTGCAGGCTGGCCCTTCGCAGCAGCCGGTCCGCTATGCGCCAGTCCGGGAAGATATCGCCCGTGCAGCCGAGGCAATCGCCTGCGCCAGACACCCGGTCATCTTCGCCCAGCGCGGCGCCCGAACGGCGGAAGGCTTTGCGCGCCTCGATAGTCTGGTGCGCGAATGGGCGATCCCTCTGGTGGAATACTGGGGCACCGAGGTTACCCTGAGCGCCGATAATCCCCTGCTCGCCGGGGCTGATCCCAGCGTCTGGCTCGCTGACGCCGATGTGATTCTGGTGGTCGACTCGCAGGCACCATGGATGATCGCCGAGGGCGACTGTCGCCAGGACTGCACCGTGATCCAGATGGGGCCCGATCCGCTCTTCTCCCGCTACCCGGTGCGCGGCTATCGCGCGGACATCAACCTGGCGGGCGAGACCGATGAAGTCTTCAGCCTGCTGGAAGAGGCGCTGCGCCCGCTGCAGGCCGCCCGCCAGCAGCATGTGGCGGAGCGGGCGGCATATACGCAGAGCCGCATCCAGCAACAGAAAAACCAGCGCGACGCGCTTCTCCATGCCAGCCAGACCGGGGCCATTACCAAACCCTGGCTCAGCTACTGCCTCGGCCATCTGGCTAATCAACACCGCGGCCGGATCGTTTCTGAACTGACCACGCTGCCGCAGTTTGCCGGACTGACCCATGCCGAGAGCTATTACCAGGAAGCGCTGGCCGGCGGCCTGGGCGAAGCCCTGCCCATCGCGCTGGGGCTGCAGCTTGCGCGCCGGGAAGAGCTGATTATTGCCGCCGTCGGCGACGGGTCGTACCTGTTCGCCAACCCTGCGGTCTGCCACCATATTGCGGAGGTAATGAAGCTTCCTGTCCTCGTCGTGGTCGGAAATAACGGCGGATGGGGCGCCGTCGCGGGCGGCACCAAAGCGCTCTACCCGGACGGCTACGCGGCCCGCGCGGAAACCATTCCGGCCACCGCCTTTACCACCTCGCCGGATTTCGCCGCGATCGCCGCCTCCAGCCGCGCGGCGGCCCTGTCGGTTTCCCGGGCCGAAGATCTCCCCGGCGTGCTGGAAGAAGCGGTATCCCTCATACGCACCCGCCGACAGAGCGTGCTGGTTGACGTGCAGTTAGCCCGCTAACGGCTTCTCCTCCGGGCGCTTGTCGTCCGGAGGGGGTTGTCACCCCTTCTGGTCACCTTTATCCACATGGCCCAGCGGCTTCTCCGGGAAGCAGACATCGCGCACCCGGCGTTTCAGCTCGGCCGCATCCGGAAAACCGCCATCCTGCTTGCGCTCCCAGATCTGCTGACCGTCGACATCGATCGTGAAGATCCCGCCGGTCCCCGGCACCAGCGTCACCGAGGCGATGTCGGTGCTGAAGGTATGTAACAGCTCCTGCGCCATCCAGCTGGCGCGCAGCATCCAGTTGCACTGGGAACAGTAGGTGATGGTGATGGCCGCTTTTGAGTTCATCGTCGTCTCGCTAAGTCTGAAAGGGCAAATTGTAAACAAAGTGCAGTTTAAATGAAGAACACATGATTATTTTGTTGCAAACGATAATACCTATCATTACCATTCGCAATCAACAAATGGAGTAAGACCCTATCCGCAACGGAAAAGACGGAGCAACCTGCAACTCTGGAAGTAACGCGTGAGCCGATACTAATAACGATCAAGGCGTGGCGACTATGTACAAATCGACTCCGTCAGCAGCATGGTGTAAAAAACGCCTGCTGGTGACCTCTTTGTTTGCAGCAATTTATCAGACTTCTGCCATCGCAGCAGATACTTCCGCCGTTAGCGGCGAGGCGGTGGATGACACCTCGGAACAAATGACCGTCACCGCCCCCGCGCCGGTGCAGAAAGCCGGTAGCGAACACAGCATCAGCGCCCGGGAGCTGGAGAATAAAGGCGCTAACGATTTCGGCTCAATCATGCGCTATGAGCCGCTCATCAGCGCCACCGGGGCCAGCGGCGGCTCCGGCAACGGCAAAAGCGGCTTCGACCGCGGAGGTTACACCGGCTACAACATTCGCGGTATGGAGAGCAACCGCGTAGGCATCGACGTGGACGGTATCGCGCAACCCAACGCCACCGGCCGCGGCTACGTCGGCCGCGCCGGGCTCAACACCTTCGGCATCGGCCGCGATTATATCGACCCGTATATGTACGGCAGCGTTGATATCCAGTCCGGCGCCACCTCGACGGAAACGGCCAACAGCGCTATCGGGGGGAATGTCTCCTTCCGCCCGAAATCAGCGGATGATTACCTGCGCCCGGGCAAGACCAGCGCCTTCGGCTACCGCAGCGGTTACGACTCTGCGGATCGCAGCTGGCACAACGGGGTGACCGTCGCCGGCGGCGATGAGTTCCTGCGCGGGATTTTGGTCTATAGCCGCCGTGACGGCCAGGAAACTGAAAACAACAGCGGCACCGTCGACGCCTACCCGGCGAACTGGCACTCCGATGCTTTTCTGGCCTCCGGGATCTGGCAGCCTAACGATGAGCACAAGCTGACCAGCACCTTCGACTATTACCATAAAACCAACCACACCCACTACGATACCTGGGACTCCAGCGGCAACAGCACCATCGGCACCGCCAACCAGACCAGCCAGACCCGGCGCTGGGGCCTGAGCCTGAAGGATGACTGGACGCCGATGAACGACTACCTCGACAGCGTCTCCACAAAAATCTACTACCAGCATACCGAAGCCCATGACTGGACTTATATGCCGGACAGCGTCACCCGCAAAATGCAGACGGTGAACTCTAACTACGATACCGACACCTGGGGCCTGCAGACCGCGCTGGCGAAAACCCTGGGCCGCCACGATCTGAGCGCCGGTTTCAACGCCAGCACCAGCAAAACCCAGCGGCCGTTCAGCCAGTCGCCGATCCCCAGCGTTTACAGCGAGATCATGCAGCCGGAGGCAGACAGCCGCAGCTACACCCTCGGCGGCTTTGTCCAGGATAAGATCAACTTCGATCTCGACAGCCACAACTTCGCCGTTATTCCCGGCGTGCGCGTGGTGCATCAATCGACTAAGCCGGAAAATCTGTCCGATCTCGCCGCCAACAGCAGCGTGCTGAGCGAATCGTCGGTGGCGAATCTGTACGGCAAAAACAGCGATACCCAGGTTCTGCCGTCGTTGACCTTCCAGTACGACCTCACCCCGCGCCTGATGACCTACCTGCAGTACCAGCGCGGGGCGCAGTTCCCCAACGCCAGCCAGCTGTATGGCTCCTGGAACCTCGGCTCCAGCTACGCCGGCAGCCAGCAGTATGCCCTGATCGGCAATACCGATCTGAAGACGGAAACCAGCGATAATCTCGAGTGGGGGCTGAAAGGGGAAGTTACCGAAGGCATCACCCTGCGCACGGCGCTGTTCTACAACAGCTATAAGAACTTTATCGCCTATACCCGCTATACCCGCGCCAACAATCCGGGCCAGTTCACGAATGTGCCGTCGAACATCTACACCATTTATCAGGCGGAAAACCGCGATAAAGCCTATATCTACGGCGGTGAGATTAGCACCAAATTTAACTTTGGCACCTGGTTTGAGCAGGTGGACGGCCTGAGCGCCACCCTCGCCCTCGGCTATAGCGAAGGGAAATCGAAATCCAGCTACAGCGGCGATAAATACGTCGACCTCGACAGCGTGGCGCCAATGAAAGCCATCGTCGGCGTGGCGTGGGACGATCCGGCGAAACGCTACGGCACCGCCCTGACGGCGACCTTTGTCAAAGGGAAACAGGCGACCGCCACCAACCGCGAAAGCTACAGCAACAGCGGATCCGCCATCACCGATGCCAGCAGCGACTATATGCGCGTGCCGGGCTACGGCATGCTGGACTGGACCGCGTACTGGCAGGTGGCGAAAAACGTGCGCCTCAATGGCGGGGTCTACAACCTCACCGATCGTAAATACTGGGATTACCTGAGCAGCCGCAATATCGAGACCGGCACCAACCAGGACGCCAACGATAAAGCGCTGGCGGTGATGCCGGGCCGCACCTGGCAGCTGGGCGTCAACGTCGACTTCTGATTGCCCGAATAATAACGCACCTGCCCCCGGCCCGCCGGCCGGGGATATTCATCGTCGAGAAGGATATGATTATGCCAAATGCACACCCTGACCTGTGGCAGCGCTACCAGGCCACCAAAGCGGCCAGTACCGCGAAATATGCCCGCGATATCGCCGCGGAAATGGGGATCAGCGAAGCCGAGCTGACCGCCGCCCGCCTCGGCCATGATGCCGTGCGCCTGAGCGATGACGCCCGGACGCTGATTGCCGCCCTGGAGCGCGTCGGTGAAACCAAATGCATCTGCCGCAACGAGTATGCCGTGCATGAGCAGGTGGGCCAGTTCACGCACCAGCACCTCAGCGGCCACGCCGGGCTGGTGCTGAACCCGCGTGCGCTCGACCTGCGTCTGTTCCTCAGCCAGTGGGCCAGCGCCTTCCATCTGAACGATAATGGCCGTCAGAGCATCCAGTTTTTCGACCACCACGGCGACGCCCTGCTGAAAGTCTATGCGACCACGCAGACCGACATGGCGGCCTGGGAGACCCTGATCGCGGAATATCGGGTGGCGGCGCCGGCACCGCTGACCCTGCGCCCGCTGGAGCCGGTGAAATATGCCGATACCGCCGACGGCGCCGCCCTGGAGAACGACTGGCGCGCGATGACCGACGTTCACCAGTTCTTCAGTCTGCTGCGTAAATATCAGCTTTCCCGCCAGCAGGCCTTCCGTCTGGTGAGCGACGACCTCGCCTGCCGCGTGGATCGCCATGCGCTGCCGTCGCTGCTGGAGACGGTGCGCCAGGAGGGCAATGAAATCATGATTTTCGTCGGCAATCGCGGCTGCGTGCAGATCTTTACCGGCGCCCTGGAAAAGCTGGCCCCCATGCGCGGCTGGCTGAATATCTTCAATACTACTTTTACCCTGCATCTGCGCGAAGAGAGCGTCGATGAAGTGTGGGTGACCCGCAAGCCGACTTCGGACGGACACGTCACCAGCGTCGAACTGTTCGCTAAAGACGGCACCCAGATTGCCCAGCTCTACGGCCAGCGCAGCGAGGGGCACCCCGAGCAGACGCAATGGCGCCAGCAGGTAGACCGCCTGACCCGTGAAGGGCAGCCCGCATGATGCGCTGGTTACTGCTCTTGATCGCTTTCCCGCTGCTGAGTCACGCCGCCGTTGAGCGGCTCGTCACACTCGGCGGAGATGTCACTGAGATCGTTTATGCCCTTCACGCGGAGGAGAGCCTGGTGGCGCGGGACAGCACCAGCAGCTGGCCCCCGGCGGCGCAAAAGCTGCCGGACGTCGGCTACCTGCGACAGCTGAACGCCGAGGGGATCCTCGCGTTACGCCCGCAGCTGGTGTTAGCGAGCGCCCAGGCGCAGCCCTCGCTGGTCTTACACAAGGTACAGGCGAGCGGGGTGAAGGTGGTTAACGTGCCGGGCGGCGAAAGTCTGTCCGCGATCGATAACAAAGTTGCTGTCATTGCCGAAGCGTTAGGCAAAACGGCGGCAGGCGACGCGCTGCGCCAGCAGCTTCAGCAGCAGATCGCCGCCATTCCAACGCAGCCGGTTGCTAAGCGGGTGCTGTTTATTCTCAGCCACGGCGGAATGAATACCCTGGTGGCCGGACAGCATACCGCGGCCGATGGCGCCATTCGCGCCGCCGGATTGCAGAACGCGATGCAGGGCTTCGACCACTATCGCGCCATGTCGCAGGAAGGGGTCGCCGCCAGCCAGGCGGATCTGGTGGTGATCTCCGCCGATGGTCTCAAAGGGATGGGCGGCGAAGCCGGGCTGTGGAAACTGCCCGGCCTGGCGCAGACCCCGGCGGGGCGTCATAAACAGCTGCTGACGATCGACGATATGGCCCTGCTGGGCTTCGGGCCGCGCACACCGCAGGCGATAATCGCGCTGCGAAACAAAGCGGAGCAGTTGCCCTGATGCGCCCTGCCCTCGCTCGCCGTTTGCTGCTGATGACGCTGCTGCTGGTCTCCCTGACGTTGTTTGCCACCACCCTCGGCGCCATGCGCTTGCCGCTGGTCAACCTGCTGCCTTCCGGGGATGACATGCTGCGCCATATCTGGCTGACCATCCGTCTGCCGCGGGTGCTGCTGGCCCTGCTGGTGGGCGCGGCGCTGGCCCTCTCCGGCTGCGTGATGCAGGGGCTGTTTCGCAACCCGCTTGCCGACCCGGGCCTGCTGGGCATCAGCAGCGGCGCCGCGCTGGCGGTGGCCAGCTGGCTGGTGCTCCCGTTCTCCGCTGCGGGGCTGATCGCTCTGTATATGCCGATGCTGGCGGCGTTTATTGGCAGCCTGGCGGTGATGGTGGTGATTTTCATCCTCAGTCGGGCGGAGGAGGGTTCGCTGTCGCGCCTGCTGCTGGTGGGGATCGCCATCAACGCGCTGTGCGGCGCGCTGGTCGGCGTCCTGTCCTGGCTGAGCAATGACGCCCAGCTGCGCCAGCTGTCGCTGTGGGGAATGGGCAGTCTGGGCCAGGCCGAATGGCCGACGCTGCTGGTGGCCGCGACCTTGATTATCCCGGCGGCGCTGGCGGTGTGGTGGATGGCGTCCCGCCTCAATCTGCTGCAGCTTGGCGATGAAGAGGCGCACTATCTTGGGGTCAACGTGCAGGCGCTGCAGCGCTGGCTGCTGCTGTGCAGCGCGGTGCTGGTGGCCGTCGCGGTGGCCATCAGCGGAGTCATCGGCTTTATCGGCCTGGTGGTGCCGCACCTGATGCGCCTGTGGCTGGGACCGGACCATCGCGGACTGATCCCCGGCTCGCTGCTGGCCGGCGCGATCCTGCTTCTGCTGGCCGACACCCTGGCCCGCACCGTGGCGGCGCCGGCGGAGATACCGGTCGGTCTGCTCACCAGCCTGCTGGGCGCCCCCTGGTTTCTGTGGCTGGTCTTTCGTCGGGAGAACTCCAGACATGGTTAATGAATACTGCGCCCAGGGGCTGTCACTTCACCTTGGTAAACGACAGATTATCGACAACGTCTCCGTCGCGCTGCGCGGCGGCGAGATGACGGTGCTTATCGGGCCGAACGGCGCCGGGAAATCCACTCTGCTGCGCCTGTTGACCGGCTATCTGACTCCGGACAGCGGCACCCGCCATCTTGCAGGCAAGCCGCTGGAGGCCTGGTCCCCCGAGGCGCTGTCGCGCCGGCGGGCGGTCATGCTGCAGCGAACGGCCCTGCAGGCCGACTGGACGGTGGAAACGGTCATTGCCATGGGACGCTCACCGTGGGGCGCGACGGCGGATCCGGCGGTGCTGGCGGCGGTGATGGCCGTCACCGGCTGCGATGGCCTTGCCGGTCGCCGCTATCCCGGCCTCTCCGGCGGCGAGCAGCAGCGGGTACAGCTGGCCCGCTGTCTGGCGCAGCTATGGCGCGACGGCGCGCCGCAGGGCTGGCTGTTTCTCGATGAGCCCACCTCGGCGCTGGACCTTTACTATCAGCAGCACCTGCTGCGCTTGCTCAAACGGCTCACCGCCGGCGGGCAACTGCACGTCTGCGTGGTGCTGCATGACCTTAACCTCGCCGCCCTGTGGGCCGACCGCATCCTGCTGCTCCACCAGGGACATCTGGTCGCCCAGGGCACGCCGCAGGAGGTGATCCAGCAGCCGGTTATCCATCGCTGGTACGGGGCGGATGTCCGCCTCGTCCAGCACCCGGACAACGCGGTCCCCCAGGTTTATCTGGCGCCGTAACCCCCGCGCGGCGCAACTGGAATCCGGATCGCGCCGCGCGCTTTCGTCGGTTTCCCTCACCTGCCCATCTCCGTTATTATGTCTCATCCATGTGATAACGACGAAAACTACAAAATCGCAGCCATTTAAAATCAGGGATCTGGATAACACCCCATGAGCACAATTGACAATCTCGACGCCCACACGCCGATGATGCAGCAGTACTTCTCTAGACAATCTAATGTCATGATCTAAAATGAATAAATATAAAAACCCTCTTCAAAAGTTACTTATAGGCTACATATGAAAAGGATAATCGGTTATCTCTTCACATTACTCTTACTTGTTGTGCTTGTGTATGCAGGATTAGTAAAGGGCGATGTATTCCCTGAATGGATCATGAGTAAGAAGCTCATGATTCGTTGTGGATTGATAGGTGTTCTTGGTGGAACTCTTTACTGCATTCGTGGAGTATATCTAAACAAATGTGTTAGGAATTGTTGGGATGACCGTTGGCATGTTTGGTATGTATTAAGACCTATCGTTAGTGGCATCTGCGGTGTAGTGGCTTATCTATTCCTTAAAGCTGGATTAATAGTGTTAGATGCATCACAAAATGGCAGTGGTGGTGACTACGGATATATGGCATTTGCCTTCTTTGCAGGGTTGAATGTCGATAAGTTCGTTGGCAAAATTGAAGATGTTGGTATGGCTATTTTTGGGATTGAAAAATCTCGCACAGCAAGATCGGGTGATAATTCCGATCAGAAATAATTAAAAAGGATATGATATGTCTGCAAAGATATGCTTCTTTCCCGTTGGGAATGGGGATATGACCCTCATCCAAACGGAAGATGATAAAAATATTTTAATAGATTGTCGCATCAGGGATGGTGAAGAACATCCTGATGTTCGCACCCAACTCAGAGAAAAGCTTCCTCGAAATAACGAAGGTCGTTTGTTTGTCCATCTTTTTATTTGGACTCACCCTGATTCAGATCATTGTGATGGGGTGGCTGACCACTTTCATTTAGGAAAACCAGAAGATTGGAGTGAGAAGAACGATAAAATTTTTATAAATGAGATTTGGTCAAGTCCAATTGTATTCAGGCGACACCATGCACAAAATCATCCGTTATGCGATGATGCAATAGCTTTGAATAAAGAAGTTAAGAGAAGAGTTAATCTTTATAAAGAAAAAAATTATTTGGATGGAGTTGGAAACCAAGTTCTGGTCTTAGGAAAAGACGAAGATGGGAAAACAGACGACATACCAGGTATCCTATTAGAATTAGACCAAACAACCCGCTGGATTAATCAAAGTTATTCTTCATATTTTGAAGCTCATTTATTGGGTCCTTCACCCAAGAAAGATCTTGATGAGTTGGAAGATAAATTAGGTAAAAATCATTCCAGCGTAATAATAAATTTTGAAATTAAAGGTGACAATAAAACTGCACACTTTTTAAGTGGTGGTGATGCAGAAGTCGTTTGTTGGGAAGGTGTTAGAGATCGTTTAACCAATAAATATTCTATGTCATGGTTAGATTATGACATTTTACAAGCACCACATCACTGTTCTTGGCATAGTCTATCTCATGATAGTTTAAGCAAAAAAGGAGATGATGCTAAAACTTCCGAGAAAGCTATGGAAGTTTTTAATAGAGCAAAAGAAAAAGCATTTATAATTTCAAGCTCTAAAACAATTGAAAATGACGAAAAAGATCCTCCAGCATACCGAGCCAAAGAAGAATATGAAAAAATAGTAGATGATGTGCAAGGTCAGTTTTTATGTGTGTCAGACCATAAAAAGAATGGAGAGAATATTCCGTTAGAGATTGAAATTTCCGATAACGGTATTAAGAAAATTGCTGCATCTGCATTAGGTATGGCCGAATCATCAAGTGCCGCTGTAAATAGACAAGGTGGTGGTGGTTATGCCTGATTGTCTTAATAAAAAGATAGATCAGTTGAGCACTATCCTTGCACCTTATGGTGCAAGGAAGCTTTCTACGAATGAATTATCAAAATTCAACGGTAAATATGTTTGTGCTTGGGAATTAGTAACTGATTTAGAATTTAGTAATGAACCTATTGTATTGCAACTAAGATACAAAACTCTTAGTCAATTTGACATCCCAGATGTGTTTATTTCCTCACCAAAAATTGATGTTTGCCAACTCCCACACTTGGAAAAAAATGGCAAGTTATGTGTTTGGCCTGACAGTTATATCATCGATCATAATGATATGACCTATGCAGTCGATTTACTAAACGATGCTATACTAATGCTAAGAAAAGGAATAAATGGTGATTTAAATGAGGATTTTATTGATGAGTTCCAGAACTATTGGATTTATCAATGTAATAAAATAGATCGACTTATAAGCCAGTGTGATCTAACAAATAAAAACACAAGGTTGGTTTTCGGTTATCGGACCCGGAAATTTGGAGTAATATATTCTGACACACAAAAAGAATTAATTAACTGGTTGGAAAACCAAAAAATATTGCCATTAGAATCGGATGGAAGTAATTCAAAAGATAAACGAATAAGGCAACAGCAACTCTCTAAAGTAGTTTCAATTCCATTGATATTCTTCAATGAAGCCTGGTATCCGAGTCAATATCCCAAAACTGCAAGGGATTTTTTTGAACTCATAAATCAGCAACAGGAAGATCCAGAAAGCACTATTGAATTGATCTTAAGATCTTGTGCTAATATGTTCAATGTCAAGCCCATAATTCTAGTTTCATTCCCAACGCCTTCTGGGATGAATATTATAGGAATACAGATTCCTAAGGGAGTTAGTGATCTTGCCACTGACCGCTTTGATACCAGAGGTATTAGTCGGGGTCGATTCAGAAATACAGCTTTATTAGATGGTTATAGAAATTACATTGATGGAAAGATTTTAAAAAATAGAATAGGCCAAACTAAAACAGAAAATCTTATAGTAGACCGTTCTGACGATTCTTGGTTAACGGGTCGTGAGCATAACAAAACTTACAAGAAAATCTCTGAACATAAAGTAGCTATCGTCGGATGTGGTTCAGTAGGATCTTCGGTATCAAGACTGTTACTTCAATCAGGCATTAGAAAAATGATGCTTTGGGATGATGATTTAATGAAGAGTGAAAACTCCTCTCGTCATCTATTAGGATTTGATTCTGTTTATAAAAATAAAGCATTAGCTCTTGCCTCAAGGCTACGGGAAGAGTTTCCAAATGTCTATATAGAAGCTTTTAATGAAGATTGGACAGAAGATTCCAAGTATAACAAAAAAATTGCAGAAGCCGATATTATAGTAAGCTGCACTGCACATTGGAATACTGAACAGCAGTTAATTAAAAGACAGTCGGAAGACATTCTCGGTGCTATTGTCTTTGCATTTGTTGAAGCTCATGCAATGGCGGGGCATGTAATAGTCAACCAAGTGGATTCTAATGCTTTTAATAGCTGGCATATTACAGAAGGCAAAAATATAGGTGCATTAAAATATCCTGCTACTTACTGGAAAGAAAATACTCGTAAAAGAATAGCAGCATGTGCCGGAGAGTTCCAACCATACGGAGCTATCCCTTTGACTAATTTACATGCTCTAACGGCAAGAACTGTAATAGATCTAATCATGGATCGTTTTTCAAATAAATCTTTTGCATATAGTTACATAGGAAGAGAAGCAGAGCTTTTAGAACTTGGTGGTAACTGGAATGATAAATGGATTGCACAATTCGGAAACCCAGGAAAGGGTGATTGTATTATACCTTTGATTTTTGAAAATTCTAATTGGGAAAAAAGTGATGCATAAATTTCATTGTGCCGAATTAGATTTCAAAATATGCATCAGCCAAAGCATAGTAGATGAATTATTTTCTCATCGTCAAACCCACTGTTTTAGTAAAGAATCAGGAGGTATGCTATTTTCCAATAATCTCAATGATTCTGAGATTGAAATCAATAAAATAACTACACCAGGCTCTACTGACTTGAGGAAAAGAAATTATTTCAAGTTAGATGAGAAAAAAGCCAAAGAAGATATCATATCGTTATTCAAGCAGGGTTTCCACTACTTAGGTGATTGGCATACACATAACGAAGGAATGGCAAGCCCATCAGGAACAGATATCCGCAGTATCCAAGACTTATTTATCAAATCAGGTCATACAAGACCTTTTTTTCTCATGCTAATAATCCCAAACAAAGAAAATATTTCACACTGTTATTTATCAGCAGCAGATGGGAAGATGTTATATAAATTCACATATCAAAAACCAAACAAATAAAAAGGTTGTAATTATATGAATAGCACAAGTAAATCATATCCACGGTGGTTAATCATATTAATACTGTTATTTATTTTTGCTGGCTTCGTTGTTCTTGGGGTAATAATTAATCATAAGTATCACTCTAATGAAAGCTTATCTAAATATATACTCTTAATTCCCCCTGCAATTTTGTCATTAGGTTTTTCTGTATTTTATAAAAGATACGAAGTACAAGCTGAGTGGCTATTTTCATTTGCGACAGCTTCGGCTGCGATAAGTTTATGCGTTGATTCTTTACCTGGTGTCCAAAATGACCTTTTTCCTATATTCCTTCAAAGCGGGTTAGGCTATGCACTTCTCGTAATAATTGCAGCATTGTCGTTCGCAAAAATAATTTCGGCTTTCGTCAGTAGATTCATAAACTAATCATATTTCAATTCTTAAAAGTGTAGTTAATATTTTCAGTTGCTACACTTTTTTACAGGAAAGAAAACAAAAGGGAATACAATAATATAATATATAGGTAGTAAAATTATAAATGTTTCACCAAGACTATTGCTGTTAGCTAATAGTTCATTAACGAAAAAAGTGTATATGAATGATAACAGGAACATAAAAGCCAACAGATATAGTATTTTTTTATTATTAATCATAATCAGGCCTCATCTATTTTAACAATAATCCATTGATACAACATTATATGAGTATGTCAATAGCATCTATATAGATGCAAGGTATGACTAAACGAAGCGGAGCTTCGTTTAGTCTCCTTGTTTTTCGCCCTTCGGTTGAAAAAGAAAGAAAGTCAAAGTCTTATCTAACTAATTGACATAAATTGCATTTCTATTATAACTGTATTATGGGTGTGCAAGGATTGCTCACCATAAAGCGAATACACATATGAAAAGGAGTTTCTATGAGTAATACAATAACCTTATCCTATACAAATGATTTTAAACCAGTCAATAATCATATCCCCCCTGCTCAATCTTTGCGAATACATTGTGTCAGTGTTCGATTTAATAAAGAAGAATTGGCTATTCTCAATAAAAACAGAGGTGACAAAAGCAAAGGCGAATGGCTTCGTTTAACTTCTCTTGATAGGCTTCCTCCTGTCGTTCCTGCTATCAATGTTGAAGCTTGGAAATCACAGTCTAACATATCCCAAAAGCTGAACCGCCTTATAAGCCATCTTGATGCAAAAAGTAGCAATAGTGAGTTAGCTAAAACAGAGATCTTCGCAGTCAAGAAACAGATCAAAGAGCTTCGCTCGTGCCAGACAGCCTCTATGAGTAGGTATTCCTATGAAGTGAATGCAACAGCCCCTCATCCCTCTAAAAAATGGTCATGAGAGCATGATTGTCAGGATTGCAATTAGCCATCAAATTCTTTTTATTTTTTTAGCTTTATCTGAATTTTCTAATATGATTGAAGAAATTATTTTTTCTTCTTTTTTTGCAATTAGAGATTGGATATTAATAGTACCATAATCTAAATTATCTCCCCACCAGTACATGAATTCTTTTATTACGGGAGTCATATTGTCTATAACCTCTTGAGATCCTTCGTTATAAATAAAAGATAGTATTTTTAAATTTTCAACATCAATCTCTTGCACAATTATCCGAAACATATCATCAGTTGGATATAAATTCGTTTCATTTAATGATATATTTAATTTTTCAAGCATCTCATTCATAAGCAAGTCTACTTCATTGAAGGCCGTATTATATTCAGTCATTATTTAACCTCTTGTTTTAAATTTATACAACATTACAATTAATCACTTTAAGAAAGAATGTCAAGCATTTTTGTGAAATAACTAATATTTATTATAAAAAGAATTGCTTGAGTGAATAATTTTTTAATTATAAGCACCATACAGTGTCATCTATTCAACCGAAGCGGAAATTTATAGCATCTTCTGTGCTGCAAGAGAAGCTTTAAAATAAATGCAAGTTAAGCTGTATATCTTTATATAAAATATCAGGCACTGCGATTTTTTATTATTATAGCGAAATGAAGCAAGGGCTAACTCTGCGAAGCCGCTGCGCTTGCTTCTTCGAGTTCCCCTTGCTTTTCTGCCCTTCGGTTAGAAAAGAAACCAAACCGCTACCAACCTTGAATATCTATATCCTTGAATAGCCCCTCCCCCCTTAACTATCATTATCAAAAATAAAAAAATAATTTTACAAACAACCCCATACACATCATTTTAATTACAACCTTATTAAATTAAAAATTCAACCTTAGATGGAATTTAATGTGCAAGGAATGTCTTGCTGTAACGGAGAATTTTAAATATTGAAAATTATAGTTATGGTTTGTCATAGCCTGTGCATATATTCACCTCATGTATGTGCACTAAGAAATCTTTTTGAATACTGGAGTTACCCCTGCTAAAACGGACACGGCTAATTAACTGCTAATATGGCATCACAATATTCGCGTGGCGATTTCATGTTCCCCCCCCCTTGTGTGGACGCAGATTATTATAGCCCTCTATCCATTCTGCCATTTTTTCCATCACTGAGACTGCATACAGCCAGCAGATCATTTACGTACACGTAACCCCTCTTGAACGTCTTCACAAACGATTCTGCCATGCCGTTACTTTCTGGACTGTGTACTGGTGTAGTACACACGATGAACCCCAGTAAACTGGCGAATGTACGCGTGGCATCGGCTGTGCAGCAATTATGCCAATGACAGTGGCTCCATTGACGGCAATGAGCTGACATCTACAATCCCGCTACAAAGCACTTACTCCATGAGTCATTGCACTTGCTGAGCTAAACAAACACACTAAAACAGATAAAAAATTAATCGCTTTATAAGCTCGTAACAACCGGAACTTTAAGGCAAAATAGGGCGATTTTCCTTATTCATGAAGTTACGCTAATGGCTAGAAAACCTAAAGAAATCAAAACAGACCCGTTAGAGGTCATCCTGTGGAAAGCGGCTGATAAGCTACGTAAAAACATTGATGCCGCAGAGTACAAGCACGTGGTACTGGGCTTGATTTTTCTTAAATACATTTCAGATTCTTTTGAATCACATTACGAACAGCTAAAAGCCGGAGAAGGTGAATTTGCAGGAGCCGATCCGGAAGACAAAGACGAATATACCGCCTATAACGTGTTCTATGTTCCTGAACTGGCGCGATGGAGTTACCTGATATCTAAGGCCAAGCTACCGGAAATCGGTAAGCTGGTTGATGATGCGATGGAGTTTATCGAAGCGGGTAACCCACAGCTAAAAGGAGTCTTGCCGAAAGTCTATGCTCGCCAGAATCTTGATGCCACAGTGCTGGGGGAACTGATAGATTTGATTGGCAACATTGCTTTGGGAGATGCCAAAGCGCGTTCTGCTGACGTTTTAGGCCACGTATTCGAATACTTTCTTGGTGAATTTGCACTGGCAGAAGGCAAACAAGGCGGTCAGTTCTATACGCCTAAATCTATTGTAAGCCTGCTGGTCAACATGCTGGAACCCTACAAAGGCCGTGTGTTTGACCCCTGTTGCGGTTCTGGTGGTATGTTTGTTCAGTCAGAGAAATTCGTTGAAGCTCATCAGGGTAATATCGACGATATTTCGATTTACGGTCAGGAATCCAACCAGACGACCTGGCGACTGGCAAAAATGAACCTTGCTATTCGTGGTATCAACTCAGAACACGTCCGCTGGAACAGTGAAGGCTCATTCCTGAACGATGCCCATAAAGATTTAAAATCTGATTTTATCATTGCTAACCCACCGTTTAACGTTTCCGACTGGTCAGGTGAACAACTTCGGAGTGATGCCCGTTGGCAATACGGTATCCCTCCTGCTGGCAACGCTAACTTTGCCTGGATGCAACATTTTCTGTATCACCTGTCGCCAAAAGGTCAGGCTGGGGTTGTGCTGGCAAAAGGGGCTTTGACTTCGAAAAGTTCTGGTGAAGGTGATATCCGTGCGGCGCTGGTTAAAGATGCAAATGTTATTGACTGTATCGTTAACTTACCCGCAAAACTGTTCCTGAATACCCAGATCCCTGCCGCATTATGGTTTATGCGCCGTGATCGTGAAAACAGCAGCCAGTATCGTGATCGCAGTAAAGAAATTCTGTTTATTGATGCCCGTAATCTTGGTCATTTGATTAATCGTCGTACCAAAGTGCTTTCTGACGACGATATCAAGACCATTGCTGATACCTACCATAACTGGCGTAATAAAGGTGGTGACTATGAGGACGTTGCTGGTTTCTGTGCTTCCGTAGACATTGATGAAGTGGCTAAACTCGATTATGTGCTGACACCGGGTCGTTATGTCGGTCTCGCTGATGAAGAAGACGATTTCGACTTTAAAGAACGGTTTACTGCTCTTAAAGCGGAGTTTGAAGCACAACTGGAAGAAGAAGCGCGCCTGAATAAAACTATCGCTGATAATCTGGCGAAGGTGATGTTATGAGTGAGTGGTCAAACGTAAATCTAGCGTCATTGTTGTCGTTTGGTAATGGCAAATCCCGGCCATTAGATTCTGGAAATATTCCAGTATATGGCGGCAACGGTATTATGAGCTATGTATCTCACTTTAACTATGATCATGAAACAATCATAATTGGTCGTGTAGGGGCCTATTGCGGTGCTACTTATTATGAAAATAAGCCCATTTGGATTTCTGACAATGCTCTGTCAGCCAAAGCGGTTGGTGAACATAATACAAAATATTTATATTATCTATTAAAAAACTTAGATTTAAATCAATTTGCAGAAGGTTCAAGTCATCCTCTGCTAACACAAAAGCTGTTAAATTCAATTGAAACAAAAACAGCATTAAATCCTAATGAACAAAAATCTATTGCCTCTGTGCTGTCCTCTCTTGATGACAAAATAGATCTGCTTCATCGCCAGAATAAAACTCTGGAATCTATGGCTGAAACCCTGTTCAGGCAGTGGTTTATTGAAGAAGCACAAGATGAATGGCCTGAAAAAAGCCTCAATCAATATGTTGAGCTAAATAAATCATCAATAAGTAAAAAGTATGATTTCAAAGAGATTCAATACTTGGATACAGGTTCTCTAACCAAAGGGAAAATATCTGAACTTCAAACCATGCTGTTATCAGAGGCACCAAGTCGAGCTAAAAGATTAGTCAATGAGTTTGACATAATAATATCAACAGTACGCCCAGATCAGTGTCATTATGGTATTTGCATTGATCCACCGTCAAATCTCGTTGTTTCAACAGGTTTTTGCGTCATTTCTGGCAAATCAATTAGCCCATTTTTTATTTACTATCTTTTAACTTCTGAGGATATGACCGAATATCTGCACTCAATAGCAGAAGGTTCTACGTCAACCTATCCTTCTTTAAAACCAGAAGACATTGGCAATGTTTTATTCCTCTATCCAGGTGAGGAAAAAATAAAAAACTTTCATAAACTTGTTGGCTCTTACTGGAACAAGATTCATAACAACTACAAAAAAATACAGACCCTAGAAACCCTCCGAGATACTCTCTTACCGAAGCTGATGAGCGGTGAAGTACGGGTTCAGTATGCAGAACAAGCAATCGCGTCAGTAGGATAAAATAATTAAGCGGATACACAGCCCGTTCTCTGGGTAAGCAATAAGGACAATACGCATGGCAAAGATGACCGAATCCGATATTGAAGTAATGGCGATTGAGCACCTGCAAGGTCTGGGCTATGAGTATGTTTACGGCCCGGACATTGAACCCAGTGGCATCAATCCGTTACGTAGCTATCAGCAGGTTATCCTTGAAGATAAAGTGCGTACTGCCCTGCAACGTCTGAACCCGCACCTTAGCGAACAGAAGTGTGAGGAAGCCCTGAAACAGGTGATGCAGATCAGCACACCTGACCTGATGGCAAACAATCTGGCTTTTCATCGCCTGTTGACCGAAGGAATTAATATCGAAGTCAGTAAGGATGGTAATACACAAGGAGAGCTGGCCTGCCTGATCGACTTTAACGATCCCACGAATAATGAATTTCTGGTCATTAATCAGCTCACCATCAAAGAAGGCAACCATACCCGTAGACCGGATCTTATTTTGTTCATCAACGGTCTGCCATTAGTCGTTATCGAACTTAAAAATGCCGCTGACGAAAATGCAACGGTTGCAGGTGCTTATAACCAGATTAAAACCTATCAGAACCAAATCCCCAGCCTGTTTACCTACAATACATTTAATGTGATATCTGACGGGCTGGAAGCCAAAGCGGGGACGGTTTCTGCCGATTTCAGTCGTTATATGACATGGAAAACATCAAACGGCAAAACGCAAGCCACCAGTACCCAGCCAATGCTCGAAGTCCTGTTACAGGGGTTGCTTAATCCTGTAACACTGCTGGATATGATCCGCCACTTTATCGTGTTTGAGGCCAGCAAACATGAAGACAGCAAAGGGATTATCAGTATCCGTACTGTTAAAAAAATGGCGGCTTATCATCAATACTACGCTGTCAATGCGGCGGTACTTTCCACTATCCGTGCCTCGGCGGTGAATGCGGACTCCCCCTCTGCCGAAGTAGCAGTACGCCAGCAGGGGCGTAACAGTAAAGATCTCGTTAATGCGCAAAAAACCGGGGACCGCAAAGCGGGCGTAGTCTGGCATACCCAAGGTTCCGGTAAATCGCTTTCGATGGTGTTTTATACCGGGAAAATTGTACTGGCGCTGGATAATCCGACCGTGGTTGTGATCACTGACCGTAACGACCTTGATGATCAGCTATTCGGTACGTTTTCTTCTGCTACACAGCTACTACGTCAGACACCTAAACAGGCTGATAACCGGGAAGAACTCAAAGAATATTTGCGCGTCGCGTCTGGTGGTGTGGTGTTTACCACTATTCAAAAATTTCAACCTGATGATGGCAGTAATATCTATGAGTTGCTGTCAGACAGAACCAATATTGTCGTTATCGCTGATGAAGCCCACCGCTCACAGTACGGTTTCAGCGCCAAAGAAGTTGACGTGAAAGACAGCGAAGGCAACGTAACAGGTAAGCGCACCGTTTATGGCTTTGCCAAATATATGCGTGATGCCTTACCCAATGCGACCTATCTGGGCTTTACCGGAACCCCCATAGAAAAAACGGACGTAAATACCCCTGCTGTTTTCGGTAACTACGTTGATATCTACGATATTTCGCAGGCCGTTGAAGACGGTGCAACCGTGCGTATCTTCTATGAAAGTCGTCTGGCGAAAATTGCCATCAGTGATGAGGGTCGACAGCTTATCGAAGAGTTTGACGATGAGTTTAACGAGGATGAGCTGACACTTACCCAGAAAGAACGTTCTAAATGGGCCAGAATCGAAGGGCTGATTGGCAGTTCAAAACGCATTAAAGCCATTGCAGCGGATATGGTCCAGCACTTTGAACAACGCTTAAAGTCCAATGCCGATCATGGCAAGGGCATGATTGTTACCATGTCCCGTCGTATTGCCGCTGAATTGTATAAGGAAATCGTCGCACTTAAACCCGAATGGCATAGCGATGATTTAAATGACGGCGTGATTAAAGTCGTGATGACCTCTTCCGCTGCTGACGGGCCAGAAATCGCTAAACACCATACCACTAAAAAAGAACGTCAGGTTCTGGCTAACCGAATGAAAGACGACGACGAAAAGCTGAAACTGGTGATAGTGCGTGATATGTGGCTGACCGGCTTTGATGCGCCAAGTATGCATACCCTGTATATCGACAAACCGATGAAGGGCCACAACCTGATGCAGGCCATTGCCCGTGTCAACCGCGTGTACAAGGACAAAATCGGTGGTCTAGTGGTTGACTATCTGGGTATTGCTTCTGATTTAAAAGAAGCCTTGTCGTTCTACTCCGATGCCGGAGGACGTGGTGATCCAGCCGAAGTTCAGGAAGAAGCCGTAACGCTCATGCAGGAAAAGCTGGAAATCCTGGAAGGCATGATGCATGGATACGATTACAAAGCTTACTTTGCCGCAACTACCTCACAACGCCTGACAATTATTCTTGAATCAGAAAACCATATTTTAGGGCTGGATAACGGTAAAGGTAAAATGCGTTTCCTGGCTGCGGTTGCAGCCTTATCGCAGGCATTTGCATTGGCGACACCGCACGATAAAGCAATGGAAGCGGCACCCGAAGTAGCATTCTTCCAGGCAGTAAAAGCCAGACTGAATAAATTTACTGAAAACTCAGACGGATCAGAAGAAGAACACAATGACAGTCTCGAAGTTCGGGTAAAACAGACTATCGATCAGGCTCTGGTTACCGATAAAGTTGTTGATATTTTTGACGCTGCTGGGATACAAAAGCCTGATATTTCCGTTCTTTCTGAAGAATTCCTTCAGGAAATGAAGGATTACCAACACAGAAATATTGCTTTGGAAACGCTTAAAAAACTGCTTTCTGACGAGATCAAGGTTCGCTCGAATCAAAGTATCACCCAAGGCAAAAAACTGATTGATATGCTGACCTCTGCAATCAATGGCTACCAGAACAAGGTACTGACCGCAGCGGAGGTAATTGATGAGCTAATCAAGCTTGCCAAGACTATCCAGGAATCTGACAGCCTTGCCACCCAGTTAAACCTCAGCGCTTATGAATATGCCTTCTATTCTGCTGTTGCAGATAACGATAGTGCTCGCGAGTTAATGGAAAAGGAAAAACTACGAGAACTGGCAGTCGTACTTACGGAGGCTATCCGCAACAATGTCAGTCTTGACTGGACAGTGAAAGAAGCAGCAAGAGCAAAAATTCGCGTGGTGGTAAAACGTCTGCTCAAAAAATATGGTTATCCACCCGATATGTCCTTGCTCGCCACAGAGACCATTTTGAAGCAGGCTGAACTTTTAGCTGGAGAATTAGGAAAATGATTCCCTAAATTTTTAGCATATAAACTATTTTAAGTTATACAGGAGAAGCTAATGGATAGCAGGCCATATCTTAAAACAGTACTATATATACTATCACTGTGGCTTTTATTTTTATCATTATTAATTATGTCCTACGATAAGGTTTTGATAAAAAATGTGTGGGACTATATTTTCACTGAAAATTTTACTTTTCCGATCTCGTCATTGAGAGTGAGAAATATCGTTTTCATAGTTAGTTTGGTTTTCATCTTTATCGGTGCAATTATTTTAATAATTCTTGCAAATAGTTTTGGTTCGGGCTGGTCTGTTGCATGTACTGTATCAGACATTAGCAATGAAAATCATGAGCATTTAGAATTTTTAACCACTTATATAATGCCCTTAGTTTTTACTGATGTCGACAGTAAACGAACTGTATTAAATTTAGGATTGATGATATTTGTCATCGGCGCGATATACGTAAAAACAAATAGGTTTTATTCAAATCCATCACTTGCAATACTCGGATTCAGAATATACAAAGCTAATGTTCATGATAGAGGTGTTAAAAAATGCACAATTATATGCCGTGGTGTTCTAAAAAGCACAGATAGTATAAAGTATATAAAAATCGACGATGAAACTTATTTGGCTAAAATAATATAGAGATCACAATATGTTCACTGACATTGAAAATATTTTACAATCACAGAAAATCTCTGGTGAAGCTTTTTTTGTTGCTGATACTCAAGGTGTTGTAGATATATTTAAAGTTAATCTTGAACCTAATGCCGAAGTAGATCTGACCACTTCATTTTCCAAAAGTATAATGGATAATATCATTGAACCTAACAGAGGTAAGGCAGTAATCCCACTTGTGTCAACATTACTGGAACGAGACAAACAAGTTTTCGAATATGACCATTTAGCAATCAATCACCTCCCTATTGAATTTACGAAGATGAACGATGTGCTAAATTTCGGAGTCAATGGTAATGCAACACAGTTTGATTTCACTACACAAAGCCTTACATCGGTAAAAGCCGTAATTTACCATATTTGTGATGGCAATGGGAACAGTGTAGTAATTTACCAACACAAATACCCTGTTTCACTACATAAGAAAACAAAAAAATCTTTTTTTAGTTTAAATGGCAGAACCTTAGATAAAATAACTCATGATAGTATTGATATAAATGACACTATTGACTTTTTCTTCTTCCAGAATAAATATTACGCATTAAATATTAAATTACTTGAAAGAATGTATGGGTTAGAGAGTGTGATAGATAATCTTGCAAACAACTCAACGCCATTGATAATCAGTCTTGGAATTGTTAACACACAAGGTATGCCAGCACCGCTAGATATTTTCAAGGATATGTATAAAGACAGGGCATTTATGCGTAGACTTGCTATGGTCTCGAAAGGAAGCTTAGTACAAACGGGGGTATCAATACCTCAAATACAACAAGTAATGCAGCAATTCCCTGTTTTTCAGAGAAATATTGATCTGACAGGTGGCTTAGTGAACCTTAATACGAAAGATCAAAAAAGATATTTTATCCGACTACTTAATAATGAAGCTTCTTTTGCTGCCCTCGACAACTCGCCCTTCCTGGCTGTTGAAAAAGACTCCGCTGCTTAAATTTTAAATGAGCATCCTCAAGCCGAATAACTTAAAGGATGCTCTTCAAATTTTAATAAGCATTATCAACAGCAAAAAACCTCATAAAAAACACTACTCATTTAATTTCCAAAATTAAGAAGAACATTAATAATCACCATTATATTACATGATCTTTTCCATATCCTATAGCATTACTCTCTAAAGTATTAATATCTGAGCCTCTAATTATCTCCTTTATACAGATCAGTTCCAATATGGATAAATATTTTTGTGAAAATGGTTAACCCACATCACATAGGATAACCTTAACGTCCCTATGTTCCATTAAGTTAAGAATAACCTCAAACAAACCACATCAGATCCCCCCCTAATAAAACAAAAATAAATTTGAATACCGTAAAATCTGGTGTCATTAATATCTTGAAAACAACAAAAAAGGAGATAAACAATGATATCAAGCGAAAATAATAAAAATAACCTATTCCGTGTAAAGTCTAAAAATGGTGTCCTTCGTTGCCTTAAGGCTGGCTTGGATATAAATACCTGTAATGAAAAAGGTCAAACAGCTCTTTTTACCTGTAATGTACCTGAAGCTATACAGGCAATGATTGACGCTGACATTGACATTCACCACTTGGATAATGACGGTAATAATGCATTATTCTATGCTCAAAATGTTGAAACAGTGGAACTTCTTGTCAGCAATGGTATTAATGTTAACCACCGGAATAAGTCAGGTACCCTTGCGATTCAACATATTGATGTTTCACCAGGGTTAGTAAAATATCTTATCAAAGCTGGACTAGATATCCATACCAAAGATAGCTATGGCAACTCCTTTCTTTTCATTCCATTTGAAGGATATGTATACGATGCACTCATTGAGGCTGGTTGCGACATTAATCATAAAAATTTAAGCGGGCAGACAGCATTCGATTACTGGCAGTCAGAAAACCACAGCATAGCTGGTAAATATACTCACTGGGAATCTAAAAACGATAACTACATTCGTTTTCTTATCCGTAATATTCATCTTAAAGACAGTTCAAAAATTGTATTCACGAACATTACATTTAAATCAATTGAGCTGTTGTCGTTACTTATAAAGCAAAAAAATGAATTTGAGATAAGTGATAAGTGCATTATCACACCAACAAATGCCGACGTTAAAAAATTAATTTTACAACTAAAGAAACTGACAGACATTAGTCATGTTTGGTTTTACATAAACAGTACATATCTACTGACTCACTATGCAGGAAGACTGCTAATTAAATGGTTAATATGTCATGATATAAAAGTTGATATAGAATCACTAAAAGAACGCTACTTCTATGAAGAAATCCTCCAGGAAAAATCACAGAGAGAGCAAAAGGTTTTACCAACAACGATTCAACCAGTTACCTGTAAAGCAATTACAAAAAAAAGATTATGAATTGAATCTGCCTGAACACTCTCCCCTTGGCTTTAACCTTTAGTTAGATAGCCAAGGGACGCTAACATCATTAATTTAATACAAAGCCCCACATTGCACCTTAGCACTTTGAGAAATTTATTTTTAAAAACACCCTCATCGCCAATTCATACAATATCAATTACTACTCTCAAACCAAATCAATCAAATAAAACACAGCACTTTTTGATAAAAATAATTAACAATGAAAAACAACACCTTATATGAAATATAATAAAAATATATCTATTTAATTAAATAAATATAAAAATATATTTGCATTTTGTTTATTTAATAATATATATTTCCTTTGTTAATTAAATAAAGGAGAACTAAAATGAATAAAACAAACTATCCAAGCCTGACTAACTATCTCGCAAAAACAAAAAAGAACGCAGATCTTTATAGATTATATAATCCACAATTTTCTTTTTTCTGCAAAAGTGACACTCAGGAGCAAAGATTTTATTTCGATTATTTCTCAAGACATATGGTCTCGAAGAGAAATATTTTAACCGTATTCTCTATCTATACATTCACCTCTTATAACATGAATAAAAAAGAGACAATAAAAAATTTCATTCGATTTCTCAAAACGACGAATGAAAGTACATTCCATAATGCTTTTTCATTTCGCGGTGGTAACATTTTGTATGTAAGCAACAAAAACATGTTGAAAGAGATCTCATGGTTTTCACTCGCTCGAATTTACGAAGACATTAAAAAAATAAAGGAATATAAAACCAACCATGACAACTATATCAGATTAGTCGCTTAACAGAGGAGAAAAATTATGAATAACAACGCAATAAATGCATTACTCTCTTGTAAAACTCCAAAAGACATTCAGGCTTGCATTAATGCAGGCTCCGATATTAATACACTGGATTCGTTTGGAAGAAATATACTGTTTTACTGTAAAAACCCAAGAATGATTGACACTCTGGTTAAAGCAGGAATAGATTTTAACCATGCTGACAACTATGGTCACAATGTTTTGTTTAACCAGCGAAATCCTCACATACTGAAAAAATTGATTGATTCCGGCGTAGATATACACCACAAAAATGGTCTCGGCCAAACCTGTTTATGCTCGTTAGCTGATAATATATCCTGTTGCAAAACCCTGATTAATGCTGGAATTAATGTCAACAATGTGGATAAATGCGGAAGAACAATACTTTTTTACGTAAAAAATCACTCTATCTTTGATTTGATGGTTCAGGCCGGTTGCGATATAAACCACAGAGATAACCAGGGTCACGGTATTTTTGAAATTTGCTATTCATTAGGCGATTTCAAAGCCAAAATGCTCATTCGTCATATTAGTATGAAGGATAGCAGTCCAGTAATTTTCAACTACCTCAACAGCGAAAGTCTGCAGATAATGGATTTGCTTCAGAAGAAAAACCTTAACTTTACTATCTCTGATAACTGCCAGGTTTATCTAAGTGCCAATGAAAATGAAATGAGCTCTTTCTTCAGTGAACTAAAGAAGAAGACAGATATCAGCAACACACATTTTCGCCATATTGTACTGCGAGGTTATGATTTACGCGGGGACATTGAAACCATTAAATGGTTTATCCGCAATGACATCAAAATAGATAAAAAACAACTGGAACAGCATATTCGACATGATGAGATTTGTAAATATATAGCAGAACATGAGAGAAAGAAACTTAGCGAAATTATGAAACAAACAATCTCTTTAATGCCAGTAAAACGTAGATTGTAACCTCCACCCCTCCTCACTGTCATAATGAATTTAATATGAACCCTATTTTCACCCAGAGCAGATTACCTAATTAGCAATCTGCTCCACCTATCTTATTTATAAATTTCGACACTGCCTTGACTTATTTTACCAATGCGCTAACTGTAGATCATGAACACATTTTAAAAAAGGTTAGATATGCATAAAAATGAAAGTAAAGAAGATCTATCAAGAAGCTCAAGAAGAGGTAAATTCCATACAGCAAAATATACACCTAATGAAGTTCGAACTCACTGCGTCAGCGTTCGGTTAAACGAAGAAGAATTATCTATTCTCGATAGTAAAAGAGGCCCTTATAAAAAAGGGGAATGGCTAAGAATGGCATCCCTCAACAAACTCCCACCGGTGTTACCTGAAATCAATCGTGAAGCATGGATTAAACTCGGCAACCTTTCACAGGATTTAAACCGCCTGCTGAATCATCTCGACAGCAAAAGCCCTGACAGCGAACTGACCCGTACAGAACTCTTCGCCCTGCGCAGACAAATCAAAACTCTCAGGGATCACCTTATTCCATCAACCTTTCTGGAGCAAGACCAGTGAAAGGCATGCAGAAAATAAAGCGGGGTAAACAGTTTGCAGGTGTGGTTCTCTATAGCCTTAAGTCAGGATCTCACCACAAAATCACGCCTTATATTATCGGTGGCAACATGACGGGAAGCACTGCTGCTGAACTTATCAGTGAATTTGAAGGCACAAGACTACTGCGCCCCGGTGTCGCCAAACCTGTCTGGCATAATTCGCTTCGCCTGCCAAAGGGAGAAACACTGTCAGTCAGACAATGGGCGGCATTCGCTGACGATTATATGACCCGGATGGGATTCACTGAAACCCATCTTCGCTGCTATATCATGCACGATGATTCGGACGGGCAGCATATCCATATAATAGCTAACAGAATTAACATGGTCGGTGGGAAGCTGTACCTTGGGAAAAATGAAAATCTTATCAGTACCCGGATTATCAGCGAGCTGGAGAAAGTCCACAAACTCACTCAAACCACATCTGCAATCAGTAGTCATAGTCAGGAGAAAAGAAAGCCTTCCCGCAACGAGCTGATGATGGCTGAAAGAACGACAACTCCCTGCCCCAGGTCCACTCTGCAGAGCCTGATTGATAATGCGTTAACCGGCCGCCCTGATTTGCTGACTTTTATCGCTATGCTGGAAAAGGTAGACGTCAGCTGCAAACCCAATATCGCCTCAACGGGAAAAATGAACGGCTTTTCATTTCAGTACCAAGGTATTGCCTTTAAAGCCTCTCAATTGGGTAAAAAATATGGCTGGTCTTCCCTGCAAACATTGATTGATTTCGTACCGGAACATCTGACTTTACTGAAACAAGCACAAAAGCCAACAGTACCTGCACCTGTGCCATTAACAGTGCCAATGCCATCATGCGAGTCTGAAGAACAGGCTGCAAACCGGGAAACGATTCTGGAGAAAATCCATCAGCTTGAAGAAAAAATTCGTCTGGAAAGACAACAGGAGACAGTGGGTATCATTCAGCTCAGGAGCAAGCTGCACAATACAACCCGTCAGATACCCCGCCAGCGTCGCCTGAAGGCGTGGCTTTTACTACTCAGCCAAATTGTTGTACTTCTAAGGCGCAAGGGACTGTCACTGCTGCATGCCACAATACATCATTTCCGCAAGATTCTTCATCTGCACCTATTAGAACCCATTCCTTTCACAGCCGGTCATTCCCTTCAGGAACAATCAGTTAGTAATAACCAGCACCTCACACCATAAGAATCCTTAGTTTATAATGCAATGATAGTCAATAAATTAATGATCGTTTATATAGATCGATAATTTGATTACAATAGTTAAAACCAATCACAAAGCAATCATCGATCGGTACAAGCAATTTTACTAAAGCGGGTCATTCATCGAAAATGTTCAAAAATACATCACCTTAAATCAGGCCATGGAGTCATGATGGATAATAAAACGATTAGCTGCCCCTTCTGCTTTACACAAAGCCCGCACGGCGTGCGGATTTGCAAAGGCTGCCATGCAAAAGTGGCCTATGGTGAAAGTCCGCTCAGTGTGGCATTCCTTTTTCAATTCGTGGCATTAGCTCTCGCCTGGTTAGTATTTTCATTGACCGGCAGTACTCCTGTCTCAGTCATTACGTTTTTTGCCAGCGTTATTATTCTTATCTGCATAATTAAAAAGACCTATGCAGACAGAGTTATCTTTATACGGTGATATTAATTTCACACCACAGCAAACATAAAAAATTAACATGAGGGACCTATGAAAAAATTCATTACTTCTGCGTTTTTTATTTCCGCTTTACTTATTTCTGGCTGTTCGACATCAGGCAATCAGCATCTCAAAAACGAAACATCACAAAGTCTGCAGTCAAAAATCATCAAAAATAAAACAACGAAATCAGAAATAATTACCGCATTAGGCGAGCCCGAAACCAAGACTACACTTGATAGTGGAAATGAAGAATGGACTTATTCGATGGATAACAATCAGTTTGATGCCACCACATTTATTCCCGTTGTCGGGCTGCTGACGGGGGGCTCACAGACGCAGGCCAAAACGCTGGAAATCGAATTTAAAGGAGAAACGGTCAGCAAATGGTCGTTCTCTGAAAATACAAGCAGAATGAATACAGGTCTGATTCAATAACTCACGTTACAGCCAGGGAATTATTTATGAAAACTTATGCCGTTATCACACTCGTTACCGCTGCATCGTTGCTGAGTGGCTGTAACAGCGAACCTTCCGAACAGGATATTTACACTGCCATGAATAAGGTCGTTGCGCAGGCGAATGCTTTCGTGAAATCTATAGCAGGCAAGGATGTCCCAAAAGACGCACTGCGCGAATTAAAATCAGTCAAAAAGCATGACTGCGTAGAAGTCTCTGATAAAAGTTATAAATGCAATGTGACGGCTATTGTCGATAACGAAAAGCGTACTGCTGCTGTAACCCTTGTCAAAACGGATGATGGCTGGCAGGTCGTTGATAAGTAAACCCACCTTAAAGCCATCACGACAGGCGGGACGCCAACTGGGTGGCTCCTGCCTTTTTAATACTCGATTTTGACCTGCCGGAAACGCCAGCTCCATTTCTCTCCACCATTCAGCATCCCATTCCTTGTACACGCTGCTGCCGCTATCAAAGTCTTTTCCTGATCACTGAGCCTGGCGGAGTATAAGCCAGAGAGCCTGCAATGCGTTTCTTTTCATACTGAGCCAGCAAATCAGCATAAATATGCTCTGCTTCGTCCAGATTGCCTGAAATATAATTCACAAGTGAATTCAGGCAATGCAGCAATGTATTGCTGTTTGCAAGCTTCCTGAGCAGAGTTGTGTTCAGGGTTGAAACGACTCCTGTAAACATCTGCATAATATTATCAACGTGATAACATGAATTGCGATACTGCGCCCGTGAATAAAAATACTTCAGATGATACCCGGCGAAGAGAACATAAAGTTTTTTGTAAAAGACATTGTTATTAACGCTGTTGTGATGATGGGTTATAAATTTATCAACAACATGTATAAACTTTTCCTCCTGAGATAAAACATCAATAGCACTCATAATTTTCTCCATTTTTTGTTTTTATAATTAAGTACTATCATCTTCAAAAATAAAATCAATAGTAATTTAAAAATATTTTTATAAAACAATATTTATTCTATTCTCACTTAAAACAGCTTTCACTGTGGAGATATTGAGTCCTCCAGATTGCATTACTATTTCATATTTCAATTATCTGAGTCATTTCCATATTTCAGATAAAAAAACCACAGGAATATTTTTGAGAGCGTGCTACGCACTGGCTTACGCCCCGACTACCGATAAATGTTAATTATTTTTACCAAACCGGTGAAAACCATAATTTTGTTTCCCTGGCAGCGCCGCTGAGTGCCCACAGCACTCACTCGCTGAAGCAGAAAGGGTTTTTCCGAAGGGTCCCGGCGTGAGCCGTACTCAGCAAATGGGCAAATCATGTATCTGTGTTCGCTTTCCCGATCAACTCAGCCTCCTGATTTTTTGCGCGAAGCGTATTTGTAATGACAGTTAACCTCAGGTCTATGAACTCGTGCGCGAAGCGTATTTATACTTACAGAAAATACTGTAGTAATGTTCTGAAGCCCAATGGCGCAACACACAGTTGCGCAGGCTTCACTTAAGAAATGATATAATGTAAGAAAAACAATAATAAAAGTGTTTTCATCAGGTACACCAAGGCCTTGAGTATCGTTCTAATGCAAAACTGTGGTTTCTTATTTCTTTATCACTCTTTTATCTTGCAGAACACAATTGAAAATTAACCAATAAAATCAAATAATTAAACAAACCCTGCCGTTATTAATTTCAGAACCAAAAATCATTAATTACATAACAGGTGATGGTGAAATTTAGCACCCCTTGTTTTAAATTTGATAACCAACCATCTCCCACTAAATAACAACCGTAAAATCTCAAAGTAAATACAATTAAATAATACTACCAACCAAGTTGACAAATAAATTAAATGTGCCATATATGTAATCACAACAATAAAAAAGGAGCCATCATGTCAATCACAAGCGTTGTATTAACTAAAGAACAAAAGTCCATTATTGCAGAAGCATTAGAGGTTATGCCCGAAGATCTGGAAGAAATAAAGATTAAAGCAAATAGCTATAAAAAAACGTCATTCAGAGACGATTTCTCAATGATATTCAAAGGCAATATGGCCACACTCGCCAGGATGGATTTGACGCCCACAGCGTTTAGAATTGTGCTTTATCTCTTCTCAGTAATTGATTATGGAAATATTATCCCTGATTTTTCACAGTCACGTATAGCCAAAGATCTTGGGCTGAATAAATCAAATGTCTCACGCGCATTCAAAGAGTTATTTGAGAGAAAAATACTTATTCGTGACGCCATAGATAACCAAGTATACCTTAATTCAAACTTGTGTGTTAAAGGAATCCCTCGTCGTTTCAATGAAGATCTGATGGATAAATTTAGAAAGTCCAGACTGGAGACAGAAGACTTTGCCAATTCGTTTAACTTTTATCGTGCAGGGAGTAAAACAAAGCCGGTTAAAAATCCCAAAAGAAGATATCCTACAGACGGCATTCCATTTGATTAAAATAATAAATAATGCTGTTGAACAATTTATACTTCCGCAAATGACTATTTCCCAATATAAATTTAATTTTATATTGGGAATGAAATTAATCATAAAATATCATTAAGTATATGACGTTCTTGTTCAATTTCACATGATTTAACCATCCCACTTAGTACACTAACAAAAACGTCATTCCATTTCTGGCGCTCTCTCGAAGCATGCCAGTTCTCAAACAACACTTTCTCAAGAGAGATCCAAATAACTTCTGCGCGAGAGGTATTTAATAGCTCCTTGAATACTTCGTCAGATACAGTAAGGGCATGAGAATAAATTTTATTATCAATAGTCCAGAAAGGCTCTGGCTTGGTAAAATCAGCCAAAGAAGCAAAAGCCAACCCACGGACCTGTGCTGCTTCCATTGTGCTGTTCACTTTATGATTATCCCGCCAGGTTTTTAAATCACCCAACAGATAATTTACGCGTTGATTTCTTGCTTTGCTATCTTCAGCCTGGTATTGGATATAAGCAGGGCCATTACCAGTCTGGCGATAACGAGCCAATGTTTTGACACTTACACCAAGGTAAAGGGCCGAAACTTCAGCACTCAGGGTTGCATCATCTGGCATACTACCAAATAGCCGCCATACTTCAGCATATTCCCTTAAAGTATCGATTGCACTCATTCCCTGTCCCCCTAATTTGTTGGCAATGGTTGATATTTCGCCGAAGCCAAAAGTGTATTATACAACTCAGGTACTGTCATCAGCATATGAAGCTCAATCCGTTGAAGTGCCTCAAAAACTCGCTCGTTATCAGGCTCAGCATATCTTTCAGTAGGGTCCGTGGTATTACGGTGGTTAAGCAATCTTTTCACCACTGCATACGAAGTTAGTTCTTCTGCAACACGGCCAAAAGTTCTTCGCAGATCGTGCATTCCTAGCTTCATTATTCCAGCTTCCTGACAGATATACTCGCGCAAGCTTTTACTGTCAGAATAATGTCCAACCTTGCTTCGTGATGAACGAGCCGGAAAAACCCATTTGCGTTTATCTGCCCGTATTTCGGTATCGTTGACGATATCTCGTCGGTCTTCCAGAATTCGCTTTGTAGCATCACAGATTGGAAGCTCATGGTCGTTACGATTTTTCGTGTCGTAAAAGCGAATAACCCGGTTTTCGAGATCGACATAGCTTGTCGTTCTGACTTCCTCTTCTGTCAGGGCCTCTCGCCAGCACAGTGTTGCTGTCTCTTCTTTCCTGGCTCCTGTCAAAATGGTCAGCAACAGATAATCACAACCCAAACGATTAAAACCTCTCTTATTGTGTAATGCAGCGGCTTTGTTGAATAAATAAGATTTCGTGCGAACGACCCTGTAGCTGGCTGGATTT